>Ga0307419_10000715_pt1 | contig 17095 bp, 12 predicted proteins | sample SalMarWE160230MG_2_FD_202512 | JGI IMG/M metagenome (GOLD analysis project Ga0307419, IMG submission 202512) | Salt marsh sediment microbial communities from the Plum Island Ecosystem LTER, Massachusetts, United States - WE1602-30 | ecosystem: Environmental > Aquatic > Marine > Intertidal zone... | reverse complement strand
ACTATGCGATAAGCCACGGGGATTGATTCTCGTCACCGGACCGACAGGGAGCGGAAAATCTACGACCCTGGCCGCCATGATCGACTATATCAATGAGCATAAGGCCTTACACATTGTTACTATTGAAGACCCCATCGAGTTCTTGCACCGAAACAAAAAGAGCCTTATTCGGCAACGAGAGCTCGGTGCGGATACCAATTCATTTGCCGCTGCCTTGAAGCATGTCCTCCGTCAAGACCCGGATGTCATCCTCGTAGGAGAGATGAGAGATCTCGAAACTATTGCGCTCGCCGTTACCGCTGCGGAAACGGGACACCTGGTGTTTGCTACCGTGCATACCATCGGAGCCCCAGCCACGGTGGACAGGATAGTTGACGTATTCCCTTCTCATCAACAACAGCAAATAAGGATGCAATTATCGATAAGCCTGGAGGCGGTTATATCCCAGACCCTCATCCCTCGAACCGACGGCAAAGGAAGGGTATGCGCGCTGGAAATAATGGTGGGGACAATAGGAGTTCGCAACCTCATCCGGGAGGGCAAAACGCATCAGCTGGCAAACATCATTCAGTCGGGTGCCCAGTATGGTATGCAGACGCTCGATGCATCCCTCAAGTCGCTCTATCAACAGGGGATAATCAGCTCTCAGGACGCTGTTTCTCATGCCTCTAACCCCGATGAATTCCGCCGGATGGCAGGTGAAGAGTCTCGAAAAGGGGAGGGTCAGCACATGTCACCGAGCGTTTAGATGGCTTCGTCACCCACAAATCATGACAATACTCATTGTCCCTCAGCACCTCCTGTTGAGGGGTTTACACCCCGCAAACTCCCCACAGAGTCAATCCCCCCTTACCCCCCTTTAACAAAGGGGGATGGGGGATTTGGAACCTATTGTCTAGATAATCCATCATGACGGAACGTCACCCACGAATCACGCCAATGGCGGGAAAAACTCAATTATCCCCCATTCCCGCTGGCGGGATTAGGGAACCGAGAGGTTTTATTTTCTAGGGAAGACAATGAAAAAAGGCTAACGCTACACTATACTAAGATATACGGCCCTGGATACACGGGGCATTGTTATGTCCCGGAAAGGGTAAAAGGAAATAAGGGGTACACCAAGCGTTATTTCATCATCTGCCTGGTCATCTCCAAACTTGCTGACACCCGCTTATGATAGAGCGGGTACCTTTCGGCGGTGTAGATCTTGAGGGCCTCCTCATAGGCATTGACGGCCTTGGCCAGATTCGCCTCCCTCTCTCTGCCCTCGGCAAGGCTCCGGTAGGCTACACCGAGGTTATTCTGAATCATCGCATAGTCCACCGAATGCTCCTTAAGGGTATATACCCGCAGGGCCTCCTCATAGGCGCTGACGGCCTTGGCCAAATTGCCGCCCTTGTCCTGCACCTCAGAAAGGGTCCAATACGCGGCCCCCAGATTGTTCTGAATCATCGCATAGTCCAGCGGGTCCTCCTCAAGGGCGTATACCCGCAGGGCCTCCTCATAGGCATTGATGGCCTTGGCCAGGTTCTTGTCTTTATCCCTGACCTCGGCGAGTGTCCAGTAAGCGGCCCCCAGATTGTTCTGCGTAGCCGCGTAGTCCAGGGGATACTGATCCAGGGTCCTGACCATCAGGGCCTCCTCATAGGCATTGATGGCCTTTGACAGATTCTCTTCCTTTGCACCCACCTCGGACAGCCCCCAGTAGGCAGCCCCGAGGTTGTTCTGCGTGACGGCATAATCCACGGGGTATCGTTCAAGGATCCTGATCTTCAGGGCCTCCTCATAGGCGCCGATGGCCTTGACAAGATTCTCCTCCTTGTCCTTGATCTTCGAAAGACTCCGGAAGGCATTGCCGAGATGATCCATGGTGGTCGCATAACCAGCGGGATACTGCTCCAGCGTATATACCCTCATGGCCTTGTTATAGGCGCTGACGGCCTTAACCAGATTCTTCTCCTTGTCCTTGAGCTCGGCAAGGGCGCTATAGGCATTACCGAGATAATCCTGCGTTATCTCATAGTCAACGGGATACTGATCAGGGGTGTACACTTTCAAGGCCTCCTCATAGGCACCGATGGCCTTGATAAGATTCTCCTCCTTTTCACCGACCCCGGCGAGGGCGTTGTACGCGGTGCCAAGATGGTCCTGTGCGGTAGCGTAGCCAACGGGGTATTTCACAAGGGTATACACCCGCAGGGCCTCCTCATAGGCCATAATAGCCTTCTCTAAATTCTCTTTTTTGTCCACGAGCGCAGCCAGATCCCAGTAGACCGTTCCGAGATTGTTCTGGGTAGCAGCATAGTCGAGGGGATAGGCGTCGAGGGTCCTGACCTTCAGGGCCTCCTCATAGGCCGTCATGGCCTTGGCCAAATTTTCTTCTGTCTCCCTGATTCCGGAAAGCTTCCAGTAGGCCGTTGCGAGATTGTTCTGAGTGGCGGCATATTCAAGGGGGTAGTCCTCTTCAGTCCTGATCGCCAAGGCCTCTTCAAAGGCCATGATGGCCTTGATGAGGTTTCCTTCCGTATCCCTGATGAGGGCCATGTGGTAGTAACAGACCCCCTGATTATTCTTAATGTGACCATACAGCGTTGGGTCCTCCTTTTCTGATACCATCTTTAACATATCTCTGTATATCGGCAGAGCCTCCTCAATCATATTTTTCGCGAGCAGCCTATCGGCGTTATCTATAGAAGTGACGCGCCTGTCTTCGTAAAATCGTCGCTCTTTCTGGTAGAATACAACAGAGGTAATAATCCATGTCAACAAAACCCCAATAACCAGGCCGACTATCCCCATGAGCCACGGATTATTTCTGTTTAACTGTATGGTGAACAACGTGTCTGGAAATGGGATTCGCATAGCAGTCCTCCTTGAAGATCCAAACAATCCTCTTGTGTATCGCTATCCTATCATAGAGGCCTCTTACGGACAACCAAAACGCGCTCAAGGAGTTGATGCAATAATTTTCCAAACGTATGATGAAACGAACTATTTCTATACTGAGAAATACAGCAGCTTTTTATGGCCAGGGTAGAATTTAAAATTGACTATTGACGGACAATATGATAGATAGAAACAAGAGAATGCAAAGAGTCAGGGAAAGGTATTATACGGTCGAAGGGGACCCCCGCGAGGGGGTTTTTTTTGAAACAAACCGGAGAGGAAGATGTCAGACAAGGCTGTAAAGGCACTCATCGCCCTGGAAGATGGGAGGATCTTTGAGGGGAAGGCCTTCGGGGCCAGGGGAGAGCGGTATGGTGAGATCGTCTTTAACACCAGTATGACCGGCTATCAGGAGATCCTGACCGATCCCTCTTATAAAGGGCAGATCGTCACTATGACCTATCCCCTCATCGGCAACTACGGCGCCAATCCCGAGGATATGGAATCATCACGCCCCCATGTGGAGGGTTTTGTGGTCCGCGAGTACATCAGGAACTACAGCAACTGGCGGGCACATGGGAGTTTAGAGGACTTCTTGAAGCAACACGCAATCATTGGGGTAGAGGGGGTCGATACCAGGGCCATTACCCGCCACATCCGCTCTGCCGGGGCCATGAAAGCAGTCATTTCCACCAAGGACCTGGACCCCCAACGGCTGGTGCGAAAGGCCCAGGACGCACCCGGCTTGGTGGGCAGGGACCTGGTCAAGGAGGTCACTTGCCGTGAACAATATCGCTGGCCTTCCCAGGAGAGGTCCACGAATGTTCCGGCATTCAAGGTGGTGGCCATGGACTTCGGTGCCAAGCACAATATCCTTCGGATCTTGGAGGGGCTCGGATGTGAGATAACGATGGTCCCGGCGGATACCAGTGCAGAGGAAATCCTCGCTCTCTCGCCCGATGGGATCTTCCTCTCCAACGGGCCGGGTGATCCTGCCGGGGTACCCTACGTCGTTGAAACGGTGCAGAAGCTCCTGGGCGAACGCCCCATCTTTGGAATCTGTCTCGGCCACCAGATCCTGGGGCTCGCCTTCGGAGGACGGACTTTCAAATTAAAGTTCGGCCATCGGGGTGGGAACCAGCCGGTCAAGGACCTCCAAACGGGCACGATAGACATTACATCCCAGAATCACGGTTTTTGCGTCGACATCGAATCTATGAACCAAACAGAGGTGGAGCTGACCCACATCAACCCCAACGACGGGACCCTCGAGGGGATGCGCCACAAGGAGCTTCCCATCTACTCGGTTCAGTACCACCCCGAGGCCTCCCCCGGCCCTCACGATGCGCGGGGGCTCTTTCAGGATTTCTTGGCCATGATGAAGGAATACCGGGACCACTGAGATGCCCAAACGGGACGATATCCACAAGGTCTTGATCATCGGCTCCGGCCCCATCATCATCAGCCAGGCCTGCGAGTTCGATTACTCCGGCACCCAGGCGTGCAAGGCCCTGCAAGAAGAGGGCCTTTTTGTCATACTAGTCAACAGCAACCCCGCCACCATCATGACCGATCCGGAGATGGCCCATAAGACCTACATCGAACCGATCAACCCCGCTTCCGTGGCCAAGATTATCGAGCAAGAGCGGCCCGATGCCCTGCTCCCCACCCTGGGGGGACAGACCGGCTTGAATGTGTCAGTCGAGCTCGCGGAGCAAGGGATCCTCGAGAAATACGGGGTCCGGATGATCGGCGCCAATCAGGAGGCCATCCGTAAGGCCGAGGACCGGGAGCTTTTCAAGAAGGCCATGGCCAAGATCGGCCTGGACCTCCCCCGCAGCGGCCTCGCCCACACCATGGAGGAGGCCAAAAAGGTGGCCGAGGGGATCGGGTTTCCACTCATCGTACGCCCCAGCTTCACCCTCGGGGGGACCGGTGGGGGGATCGCCTACAACCGCGAGGAGTTTGAGATCATCGCAGCCGGGGGGTTGCAGAACAGCATGATCAGTGAGATCCTCATCGAGGAATCGGTGATCGGCTGGAAGGAGTACGAGCTGGAGGTGATGCGCGACCTCAAGGATAACGTGGTCATCATCTGCTCCATCGAAAACGTCGACCCCATGGGGGTCCACACCGGCGATTCCATTACCGTAGCCCCTGCCCAGACCCTCACCGACAAGGAGTACCAGGTGATGCGGGATGCCGCCATCGCCGTTATCAGGGAGATCGGGGTGGAGACCGGCGGCTCCAATATCCAATTCGCCGTCGATCCCAGCAATGGGAGGATGGTGATCATCGAGATGAACCCACGGGTCTCCCGCAGCTCTGCCCTGGCCTCCAAGGCCACCGGGTTTCCCATTGCCAAAATGGCGGCCAAGCTGGCCATCGGCTATACCCTGGACGAGATCCCCAACGATATCACCAAGAAGACCCCGGCCTCCTTTGAGCCGACCATCGATTACTGTGTGGTCAAGATCCCCCGGTTCACCTTTGAAAAGTTTCCCGGGGCCGACGATATCCTCGGTATCTCCATGAAGTCGGTTGGGGAGACCATGGCCATCGGAAGGACCTTCAAGGAGGCCCTCCAGAAGGGGCTTCGGTCCCTGGAAATCGGCCGATATGGCCTGGGGGCGGATGGTAAGGACAACGGCATCATCCCCACCTCCCGTAAGCAGCGGGAACGGTTCTGGGAGGTAGTCCGCGAGAGGCTACGAACCCCGAGAGGGGATCGGATCTTCTGGATCAGGTACGCCCTGGAGGCGAACCTGGAGGTAGAGGAGGTCCACCTCCTGACCCACATCGACCCCTGGTTCTTGCACAACATCAAGGAAATCCTCGATATGGAAAAGGAACTCAGGCGCTATCAGAACGACTTGAGAACAATGGATCTCTGGTCGGGGATCAGCGCCCTGAAGGATTGGCACATGCCGAAGGAACTCCTTCGCCGGGCCAAGGAGTATGGTTTTTCCGACCGGCAGGTGGCCCACATCCTGGGTTTCAACGAGCAGGAGGTCCGTGAGTACCGCAAGGGACAGGGGATCGAGGCCGTCTTCAAATTGGTGGATACCTGCGCGGCGGAGTTCGAGGCATACACCCCCTACTACTATTCCACCTATGAAGAGGAGGATGAGAGCCGGGTCAGCCAGCGCCCTAAGATCATGATCCTCGGGGGCGGCCCCAATCGGATCGGGCAGGGGATAGAGTTCGACTACTGCTGTGTCCATGCAGCCCTCGCCCTCAGGGAAGACGGCTACGAGACCATCATGGTCAACAGCAATCCGGAAACGGTGAGCACCGACTACGATACCTCGGATAAACTCTACTTTGAACCCCTCACCCTGGAGGATATCCTGAATATCTGCGACCGCGAGCAACCGCAGGGCGTGATCGTGCAGTTCGGCGGGCAGACCCCCCTCAACCTGGCCCTTGCATTACAGGAGGCAGGGGTCCCTATCATCGGGACTTCACCGGAGGACATCGATCGGGCCGAGGACCGGGAAAAGTTCCAAGCGGTGTTGAACACACTCGGTCTGCGCCAACCGCCCAACGGGACTGTTACCTCAGCCGATGAAGCCGTGCGTGTCGCCCAAGGGATCGGCTATCCCGTGATCGTGAGGCCTTCCTATGTCCTCGGGGGAAGGGCCATGGAGATCGTCTACGACGCAGAAGACCTGGAGGCCTTCATGGATAAGGCGGTGGAGGCCTCGGCGGAGCATCCGGTCCTCATCGACAAGTTTCTCGAGGACGCTATCGAGATCGATGTGGACGCCGTGGCCGACGGCACCACGTGTGTAGTGGCTGGAATCATGGAGCACATTGAGGAGGCAGGGGTCCACTCCGGCGACAGCGCCTGCGCCATACCCCCCTTCAGCCTCAGTGATAGTCAGATCAAGAAACTCACGGACCAGACCTATGCACTGGCAGCAGAACTGGGGGTGAAGGGGCTTCTCAACATCCAGTATGCCATCAGAGGTGATACAATATACGTCCTGGAAGTAAATCCTCGGGCCTCCCGCACCGTCCCCTTTGTGAGCAAGGCCACCGGAATCCCGTGGGCCAAGGTTGCGGCACGGGTGATGGCGGGCAAAACCCTCACTCAGCTGGGGATCACCAGCGAAGTGGAGATAGCCCATACTGCGGTCAAGGAGTCGGTCTTTCCCTTCAACCGTTTCCCAGGGGTAGACACCATCCTCGGACCGGAGATGCGATCCACCGGTGAGGTCATGGGGATCGACCGCGACTTCGGGCGGGCCTATGCCAAATCCCAGATCGCCGCCGGCCAGAACCTGCCGCGGGAGGGAACGATCTTTATCAGTGTCAAGGACCGGGACAAACGGGCCATCATCATGATCGCCAGGGGGCTGCTGGACCTCGGCTTTCAGATCGTGGCCACCCACGGGACCGGGACGATCCTGGAGCGCAACGGGGTCCCGGCCCGGTATGTCTTTAAGGTAGGTGAAGGGCGGCCTACGGTGGTGGACCTCATCAAAAACGGCGAGATTCAACTGGTCATCAACACACCCAGCGGGAAGAGGCCCAAGGCCGATGAGGTGGCCATCAGGACGGCAGCCCTCCAGCACAACATCCCCATCGTTACCACCATCGCCGGGGCATCGGCCACGGTTGAGGGGATTGCTGCCCTCATCAAGGGGGCAATCGACGTCCGCTCCCTCCAGGAGTACCATCAGTCATGATCACTATCGTCGACTACGGCATGGGCAATCTGCGCAGTGTACATAAGGCCCTGGAGCGGGCCGGGTATGATGCGCAGGTAACGGGCGATCCCCGTAAGGTGAAGGACGCTTCGCAGATCATCCTCCCCGGAGTAGGGGCCTTCCGCGACTGCATGCGCAACCTCGAGGAGCTCCGCCTCCTGGAACCGGTCATCAGGTCTATCGAGGCGGGCAAGCCCTTCCTGGGGATATGCCTGGGGCTGCAGCTCCTCTTTGAGGAGAGCGATGAGTTCGGCACCCACCGGGGGATGGGCGTCTTGCCGGGGAGGGTGACGAGGTTCCCTGAGGATATCCGCGACCCGGAGACCGGCCAGCCCTACCCCATCCCCCACATGGGGTGGAATACCATTGAGATCAAAAAGGAGACTCCTCTCTTTGCCGGAATCGAGAACAACTCCTTTTTCTACTTTGTCCACTCCTACTACGCTATGCCCCAAGACCCCAAGGATATCGTTGCCACGACCCCCTATGGGATCGAGTTCGCTTGCGCCGTGCAGCGTGATAATATCAATGCCGTACAGTTCCATCCGGAAAAGAGTCAAGAGGTAGGGCTGCGGCTGTTGAGGAATTTCGGAAAGTTAAAGGCATAAGAGACAATAAGTATTCTCTTGCCTTTTACTTAGACTTAGAGCAAGCTATGACTAGCTAAACGGAAACACATAACACGAGCGAGCGGACTGTCATATAAAAGCCATAGCTTCTTGCCCTCTCTGAGGAATGCACTTTTGACTTCTTATCCTATCGGGTCTCATAAACCACGGTATCCCTTACATCCCATTTGCATAAACAGCAAAAACATCTCGATGCAAAATACGGCTCAGAACTTGCGAGTATATCCAATGATGTGCGTTGAGATGTCGATTGAAAAAACCTTCACGGAGGAGGCGTACGGATTTGCCACACCACAAGATGAGTAAGGATACGCTGCACAAGGTCCACGAGGCCATCGATGAGGCATTTCCAGAGCACCTCGATCGCTGCCGCGCCTTTCTCAGGCAAAAAAGCATCTCGGCCACCGGGGAGGGGATCCGCGAGACCGCCCAGATGGTAAAATCCTTTATAGCAGAGATCGGCGGAGAGGTCACTTGCTGGGGTGATCCCTCTGCACCTATCGTCTTCGGCCGCCTGGACAAGGGTGCCCCCCGGACCCTTATTATCTACGGGATGTACGACGTCCAGCCGGCGGACGAGCCGACCTGGATGAGCCCGCCTTTTGCCGCTGAGATACACACCCTGTCGGGGCTGGGGGAGTGCGTTGTTGCCCGGGGGGCCACGAATTCCAAAGGTGCCCTCTGCGGCCTCTTCAACACGCTCAAGACGATGGCGGAAACGGACGAGATCCCCCTCAACCTCATCTTTACCATCGAGGGGGAAGAGGAGATCGGCAGTCGGCAAATCCAAGCCTTTATCGAGGCCAACAAAGGCGAGCTTGCGGCGGACGGGGTGGCAGACTTCGACTTTTCCCAGGATGTCCGGGGAAAGGTCTCCATGCACCTGGGGCTCAAGGGGATCGTCTATCTCGACCTCGTGTGCCGGGCAGGGAAGCGCGGAGGCCCCACGGAGACATCCCTGCACGGGGCCGACAGCGCCTGGGTCGCTTCACCGGCGTGGCGGTTGATCCACGCCTTGAGTTCGCTCACCGACAACAAAGAAAATATCAAGATCCCGGGGTTTTACAACACCGTGCCGCCGCCGAGCCGGCAGGATGTGCAGCTCCTCAAAAAATTGGCCGAGACCTTTGACGAAAAGGCCTTCCTCAGGGAGATGAAGAGCATCTGCTTTAAGTATGACCGGCACGGCGTGGACCTGCTCAAGAAGGGTCTCTACTCGCCCATCCTCAACATCGATGGGTTTCACACAGGGTACGGCGGGCCAGGCACCAAGACCATCCTGCCGCGGAGGGCGACGGCAAAGATCGATATCCGCTTCGGCCCAAAGATGGAGCCTGAAGAGGTGGTTGAGAAGTTGCGACGATACCTCCTCGACCAGGGCTTTGACGATATCGAGGTGAGGGTCAGGGACAGCTACCCATGGTCAAAGACCGAATTCTCAGAACCCATCGTCCAGCGGATGCTCAGGGCATACCGTCTTCACGGGGTGGAACCCGAGGTATGGCCCATGGCCACGTGGGCTGCACCGTACTTCGTCTATTCCCGCATCCTCGCCCTGCCCGTCGCCGCCGGCGGGCTCGGGCACGGCGGCAGACCCCACGCGGCCAATGAGTACATGAGCGTGCAAGGACTGCGGGCATTTGAAAAGTTTGCAGCAACCTTCCTCTGCCTCATGGCCGAGGAACCCACCCCCCAGGAGGGGCGATTCCTTCGAACAGGTGGACAGGACAACGCCGCACCTATCGGATAACCCACCCCTCAGCTTCAGTTAGGATAGACATCTTCTTATCCTGTTAGAGCACTCGACATCACCATGGAACAGCGCAGCATAAAAAAAGATCTGAATAATTCTATCTACGACGGCGTCTTTGCCAACGTGTTCGCCACCCTCACGGGAGGGGTATTCCTCACCGGCTTTGCCCTCTCTCTGGGGATGAATGACCTCATGATCGGACTCCTGGGCGCCCTCCCTTTCCTCGTCACGGTCTTTCAGCTTCCCACGTCCTATCTCATCGAGAAGAGTGGGAAACGCAAGAAGATCGCTATCGTTGCCGCGGCCGCAGCCCGGGTGATATGGATCCCCATCGTGATTCTTGGAGTCATAGCTCTCGTGTCGCGCCCAATGAGATCCCTGCTCGTCCTCGGACTTATCTTCATCTCTTACACATTCGTGACGATCAGCTATGTATCCTGGCTCTCATGGCTTTCAGACCTGGTGCCGGACAGGATGCGGGGTAGATTCTTCGGCACGAGGAACATGTTGTGCGGCGCAGCAGGTATGGTCGTCATGGTCCTCTTCGGGAATTTCCTCGACTTCTTTAAGGGTCGTGGACCGGAATGGTTATCCCTGGGATTCGGCATTACCTTCGCATCGGCCGTATTGTTCAGCTTGGTGAGCCTGCGCTTTCTCAGACGCATCTCGGAACCGAAAACCCACTTCTCAGATATCCCCCCCTCCTTTCGCAAACAGTTATGGCGGACCTTAAAAGAGGCCAACTTCAGGAAGTTTCTGACGTTCGGCCTCTTATGGAGCTTTTCCGTCTATTTTGCCAGCCCCTTTTTCACCCTCTATTTCCTTCGCGACTTGCGCTTCAGCTACGGGTTTGTTGCAACGCTGGGTATGATCGCCGCCTTCGCCGATTTGGTGGGGATGCGTCTGTGGGGTCGCATCTCGGACAAGGTAAAGAATAAAGCGGTCATACAGCTCTCAAGCTGGGTCGCAGTATTCCTCCCCTTAGCCTGGACAATAGTCCGCCCGGGGGACATTGTCATCCCGATCCTGCTGCAGTTTGTCGGCGGCGGCTTCTGGGCAGGCATCAACCTCTGTACCAACAATCTCCTGCTGAGGATATCGCCTCAAAAGAATCGCTCCCTGTATTTGTCGGTCTATAACATCGCGGGAGGCCTTGGTGCGGCCACCGGCCCGATTGTGGCCGGAACAATCCTCATGTCCATAGGTGATTTGAACCTACACCTCTTTTCGTATCAGGTACTTCCCCTCCACTGCATCTTTCTCACCTCCACCCTGTTCAGGATGCTGAGCCGACTCTTCTTGAGCTCCGTCAAGGAGCCTGAGGAGGTATCTGCCGGACAATTAGTGAGAATACTGAGGAGTGTGCGCGGGCTGGATATGACCAATGGCTTTAATTACCTCTTGCATCCCTTCATAGAAATTGCTAGAAAGGGACGTAACCGGTGAAAAATATGAATATTTTGGAAAGGATTCAACAACACCTTCGACCCGCTATAAAAAAGAGGCGGGTTGTCATCCCAATTATCATTTGCCTGCTGCTGGCGCTCACGGTCCTCGTCTACTATCAAACGCGCAGCGGTTCAAGAGATATCATTCTCTCCGGAACGGTGGAGGTCACCGAGGTGGAGATCTCACCGGAGCTTACAGCCAAGATAATAACCCTCCATCATAGGGAGGGTGATGAGGTTGAGGAGGGAAATCCCTTGCTCGACCTGGACGCGAGCGACCTCGAGGCCAAGCTCCGAGAGGCCGAGGCAGCCAAACAAGCGATCGAGGCCGAGGTCTCCCTGTACCGGGCCAAGATGGAAAACGCCCGGCGTGATTTCAACAGGAGCCTTCAGCTATATCAGGCCAAGGCCATCGCGGCCAGCGCCTTTGATGCCGCCAAGACCGCTTACGCCATTGCCAAGGACTCCTATGAAGCCTCACAGTACCGACAAAAGGAGGTCCTGGCCCGGATCGAAACCCTTTCGTTGCAACTGAAAAAGACCTACCTCATCTCCCCCATCACCGGCCTGATCCTGGAGCGCAATGTCGAGGCAGGAGAGGTGGTCTTCCCCGGAATGGTGTTGATGACTATCGGAGACCTTCGGCACCCCTGGGTCCGGGTCTATATCGGGGAACGGGACATCGGCAAGGTGCGCATCGGCCAAGAGGCAATGGTGGCCACCGATGCCTATCCCAAGAGAAAGTTCCCGGGTACCCTGCGTTACATCGCCGACGAGGCGGAGTTCACCCCCAAGAACGTACAGACCCGCCAGGAGCGCGTCAAGCTCGTCTACGAGGCCAGGGTCTACCTTACCAATGAAGAGGGTATCTTAAAACCCGGGATGCCAGCCGACGTCTCCCTGCACCTGGAGGAATAAGGTATGCCCCTCATCCAGGTCCGGGGGCTGCGAAAGCGTTTCGGGGATGGGGATGCTGTGCGGGGGGTCGACCTCTCCATTGAGGAGAGGGAGATCTTTGGTCTCATCGGGCCGGATGGGGCTGGCAAAAGCACCCTGATCCGGATGCTCGCCGGCATCCTTGAGCCCACAGAGGGGGCAATCTCCCTGCGCAATATCGACGTCGTCAATGACTACGAAGATGTCCGCGGTGTCGTGGGATATATGCCCCAGACCTTCGGCCTTTACGGACCCCTTACCGTTGAGGAAAACCTCCGCGCAGTGGCCCGCATCCACGGGGTGCGGGGGGCGGAGTTTCAGAAGAGGGCAAAAAGGCTCTATCAGTTCAGCGGCCTGGGCCCCTTCAGGGACCGCCGCGCAGCCCAACTCTCCGGGGGGATGAAGCAGAAGTTGGGGCTCTCCTGCGTCCTGGTCCACCAACCCCAGATCCTCCTGCTCGATGAACCAACCGTGGGGGTCGATCCCATCTCCCGGCGGGAGTTCTGGGATATCCTCCACTCTTTCTCCGCACAGGGGACCACGATCCTTATCTCCACCCCCTACCTGGAGGAGGCCGAGCGGTGCCATCGCATTGCCTTCCTCCAGGAAGGACAGATACTGGAGACACTGGATCCCCGTGAGCTACAAACACTCTTTCCCTATGCCACCTGTGACATATACGCACCCGAGATCAGGGAACTGTTGGAGCGTATGAAGGAACGCCTCACCCCACCGGTCACCTTTCTCAGCGGCGATCACATCCACCTGATCTGCGACAAGGGAACCGTTGAATCAGGGAAGCTGGAGCAGACGGTGAAGAGGCTCCGCCCAAAAGGTGCCCTTATAAAGGAGACAGCGCCCACTGTTCAAGACCTCTATTTCATCTTGGAGAAAAGGAGCCAGGGTGCCTGATTTTATCCGCCGCATCGCCGCCATCGCCCACATTGAGACCCTCATGATCATTCGAGATAAGCGGAGCCTGGGGCTCGCCTTTATCCTCCCCCTTTTGCTCCTGATCCTCTTCGGCTCCACCCTCTCATACGATGTGAGAAACATCCCCCTGGCCATTTGGGATCAGGATCACACCCCGGTCAGCCGAACTCTCATCTCCGCCTTTCAGGGGTCCCCGTACTATCATATCGTCGCCGTCAGGGAAGGATACCCCGATCTCATCAGGGACCTTGACCGGGGCAAGGCTCTTGTGGTCATGATCATCCCGCCCGATTTTGCCAAGCGTCTGAATAGGGGTCAAGAGGCCCAGATCCAGTTTATCCTCGACGGCACCGATTCCACCACAGCCGGCATCTCCCTGGGCTATATCCAGGGGATCATGCAACGACATAATCTCACCCTCCAGCACAATAAGGCCCAGCAGGATGGGGGGCTCCCGCTCGACCTGGCCGTCAGGGTCTGGTTCAACCCGGAGATGGAGAGTCGCAACTTCATCGTGCCCGGCCTCATCGCCGTCATCCTGATGATCATCGCGGCCCTGCTGACCTCCCTCACCCTGGCCCGGGAATGGGAGACCGGCACCATGGAGACCCTCCTCTCCCTCCCGATTAGGCCCATGGAGGTGGTCATCGGAAAGATTTGCCCCTACTTCGTCATCGGGATGATCAACGTCACCGTCCTCCTTTTGACCAGCCGCTTCATCTTTCAGATCCCCATGAGGGGGAGCATCACCCTCCTCTATCTCTTTGCCACGGTATTCACCATCGGCGTCATGGGGCTGGGGATATTCATCTCGGGGGTGGCCAAGAGGCAGACATTGGCCACCCAGCTGGCCTTCATTACCACCATGCTTCCAACCATGCTCCTTTCCGGCTTTATCTTTCCGATCCGCAACATGCCCCTCATCTTGCAGGGGGTCAGCTATCTCGTCCCGGCCCGTTACCTTATCCGTGCCCTCAAGGGGATCTTCCTGAAAGGGATCGGCCTTGCAGTCCTCTATCCCCCCCTCGTGCTCCTCGCGGCCTTCGCCTGCCTTATCGTATGGCTCGCCGCCCGCCAGGTACCCCGACAGATCAAGGAGAAAAGGCGATGAGCCTGCATCGCATCAAGGCCCTGCTGCGCAAAGAGATCAAACAGGCCCTCCGGGACAAGAGGATGAGGATGATCATATTCGTCTCCCCCTTGATTCAGCTCTTCCTCTTCGGGTATGCCGTCAATACCGATGTGCGTGAAATCAGCACCGTTGTCTGTGATCGATCAAATACCAGCATCAGCCGGGGACTGGTAGATGCCTTCCAGTCCAGCGGCTACTTTCGGATTGTGAAGAGGGCGCTCGATCCCCGCGAGGCAGAGCCCCTGGTAGACAAAGGAAAGGCCCAGGTCATCCTGGTCATACCCGAAGACTTTTCACGTAACCTGCGCAGGGGTCGCACTGCCGACCTGCAGATGATCGTGGAGGGGACCGATTCCATCGTGGCATCCAACGCGGTCTCCTACGGGGAGATGATCATCGCCGCCCACCTCCAAAAGCTCGCGCAGCCTCCGCCCGCAATCAATATGGTAACGCAAACGAGTAGACGTCTTCCCCAGGTGAGGCCGGAGACAAGGGTGTGGTTCAACCCCGATCTCAAGAGCCGCAATTTCTTCGTCCCCGGCGTCATCGCCCTCTTGCTCACCCTCGTCTCGCTGATCCTGACCTCCTTCTCCATCGTGCGGGAGTGGGAAGTAGGAACGATGGAACAGCTCATCGTCACCCCCCTGCGGCCGACCGAGCTGATCGTGGGCAAGACCCTTCCCTTCTTCCTCGTGGGTCTGATCGATCTTACCCTGATCTTCCTGGTGGGAACCCTCTGGTTCCGGATCCCCTTTCGAGGAAACATCCTCCTGTTGGCCTTTTCCGCCGTCCTGTACCTGATCAACGCCCTCAGCGTCGGCATTTTTATCTCCACCATCTCTCGAACCCTGCAACAGGCCCTTATGGGGGTCATGTTTTTCTTTATGCCAGCGATGTTATTCTCAGGATTCGTCTTTCCCATCTACAATATACCGCTCGTGATGCGTTGGATCGCTTACATCAACCCGCTCACCTACTTCCTGGTCATCGTGAGGGGGATCTTTCTCAAGGGGGTGGGGATAACGATCTTGTGGCCCCAACTCTTGTTTCTGGCCATCACCGGGCCGATCTTGCTGGGTATCAGCGTCAAGCGATTTTATAGGCAATTAGACTAGGAGACAGGATGGAGGCGATCCTCACACAAGGGCTCACCAAACGGTTCGGTGCATTTGTCGCGGTGGATAACGTCTCCTTCGCCGTCTCCCCTGGAGAGGTTTTCGGCTTTTTAGGCCCCAACGGCGCAGGCAAGACGACCACCATCAGGATGCTCTGCGGCATCCTACCTCCCACCGCAGGTCGGGCCCTCGTAGGGGGGGTGGATGTGGCTGCAGAGCCCGAGAGGGTACGGAGCGAGATCGGCTACATGTCCCAGCGCTTCTCCCTCTACACGGACCTGACGGTCTGGGAGAACCTCACCCTCTATGCAGGGATCTACGGTATTCCTGAGAGGCGCCTGAAGAAGCGTCTCAACGAGGTAATGGAGATGAGCGCCCTCACTGGAAAAGAAGAATCCATGGTAGAGGACCTCCCCACCGGGTGGAGGCAGCGCCTGGCCTTGGGGTGTGCCGTGCTGCACCGTCCGGAGGTCCTCTTTCTGGATGAACCCACCTCAGGGGTGGACCCCGCTGCCCGCCAGACCTTTTGGGAGTTGATCTATCAGCTCTCCTCCCAGGGGACGGCGGTGCTGGTGACCACCCACTATATGGATGAGGCGGAACAGTGCCACCGCATCGGGATGATCTTCGACGGGAAATTGGTTGCCGTGGACACCCCTACGCTTTTCAAGGAAAGAATTCCGGGGAAGGTCTACGAGCTGGAGGCAGAGGATACCATAGGGGCTACCGAGGTCTTGCGGCAGACACCGGGTATAGCGGAGGTTTCCCCCTTTGGGCGGCGCCTCCATATCCTTACCCAGGCAGCAGCCCCCACAAAAAAGGAGATTCGTCAGAAGCTCGGCGGGGCAGGAATCGTTATCTCTTCATTAGAACGTGTGCCCCCCCGTTTGGAGGATATCTTCATCTATCTGGCGCAGAAAGACAAAGCAGAAACACAATCATGAAGTCATGCCCTCACGATTGCCAGAAAAAAATATTGACTGCTCTCTCAAAAGATGCAAAGGTCTCTTCATAGGGGAACGCCATGGAGAACAAGCCATTCAAGATTGCTCCTTATCCAACACATCTGGGCATAGAGATCATGGAGAGAGGAGAGGGGTTTGCCCGACTGAGACTGCCTTACCGCAAGGAACTCACCAACCCCGTGGGGAAGTTGCACGGGGGTGCTATCGCCTCTGTGGCGGACACCGCCATGGCAGTGGCTATTGGCTCCTTTGTGAGGATACCAGGGGGACACTCGACCGTCAAGCTGGAGATAAAGTACAAGGCCCCGGTCATGGATGGTGAGGTCATAGTAGAGGCCAAGGTCACACGGCGGAAAGGGAGGCTCTTTTTGGCGGAGGCGGTGATAACAAATGGAAGCGGGCAGGTAGTGGCCACCGCAGCCGGGACCTTCATGATCACCCACCCCGACGCAAAGCCCCGCTAGAGTATCCTCCCTTTGATGGTTTTTTATAAGCCAGACGACTTTTTAATTTTTCAATCTTGAGGGTTTGAAAGGCGTTTGGATGTAGCAGTAAATTTGACTGTATTGTAGTTTGGCTTTTT
>Ga0307419_10000711_pt1 | contig 17128 bp, 16 predicted proteins | sample SalMarWE160230MG_2_FD_202512 | JGI IMG/M metagenome (GOLD analysis project Ga0307419, IMG submission 202512) | Salt marsh sediment microbial communities from the Plum Island Ecosystem LTER, Massachusetts, United States - WE1602-30 | ecosystem: Environmental > Aquatic > Marine > Intertidal zone... | reverse complement strand
AATCCTGTCTGGAAAGGGAAGACCGGGCTTGAAGACTCAGCCTGGGTGGCTGAAATGGAAGTTCCTCTTAGCCAGCTGCGTTACAGCAATGAAGAGGAACAGGTCTGGGGGATGCATACATGGCGCTGGATCTCCCGGCTTCAGGAGGAGAGTAACTGGGAGATACAATCAAAAACAGGTCCGGGAATGCTTTATAACTTCGGGGAACTAAGGGGTATTAAAGGGTTGAAAAAATCAAGGAGGCTTGAAATAATGCCCTTCGTTCTCGGGGACCTTAAAACCATGGAGAAGGAACCGGGTAATCCATTCACTGAAAATGGCAGGATATGGGGCGGTAATTTGGGACTTGATGCAAAGATCGGAGTGTCGAGCAACTTCACCGTTGATCTTACTGTTAATCCGGATTTCGGACAGGTGGAATCTGATCCTTCAGTGATGAATCTTACTGCATTTGAAACATTTTATGAGGAAAAGCGTCCCTTTTTCCTTGAAGGATTGACGATATTCAATTACGATTTTGATGATAAAAATCTTTTTTACTCACGCCGTATCGGCCACTCACCATCCAGAACATTAAACCCAAATGATACTCTTTTTATTAGTTCACCTGACCAGACTACCATACTAAGTGCTGTAAAATTCAGCGGAACAACTTCCAAAGGCCTGTCTGTAGGCCTTATACAAAGTATTACCGCAAGTGAATATGCAAAAATCACCGATCAGTACGGAAATGAAAAAACAACCATAGTTGAACCTATAACAAATTATGTTGTAGCACGAGTCCAGAAGGGATATAAAGCAGGTAATACAGTAATAGGAGGGATGCTGACCTCAACAAACCGGTTTATTGAAGAGGCAAACCTTGAATTTCTGACTAACGAAGCTTATACGGGAGGACTTGATATCAGACATCACTGGAAGGATAAGGAATTTTATCTTGATGCCAAATTACTTGGCAGTTATGTCGGAGGAACCAGAGAGGCAATTACTATTTTACAGGAATCATCCGCTCACTACTATCAAAGGCCCGGAGCCGATTACCTCAATTATGATACTGCAAAGACAAATCTGTCCGGGTTTGGCGGTAAATTCACAATCGGTAAAGGTGCAAAGGGATTATGGAAATATTCAGCAGGAGTATCATGGTTATCACCGGGGCTCGAACTCAATGATCTTGGCTATATGAATTCTGCCGACAGGATAGACCAGAAGAATATGGTCACATATTTTGTTAATAAGCCGGTCTCTATTTTTCATTCATATGATATTACCCTGGAACAAACCAATGCATGGAACTTCAACGGAACCTGGCTCGGATCATGGGGCAAACTCTCTTTCACATCAATATTCAGGAATAACTGGAGCTTTGGCACAAAATTCAGTTTTTATCCTTCAGCAACAGAGCCGGGAAGACTTCGCGGAGGGCCCGATTTTATAATGCCAAATGCAATAGTTACTTCCGGGCATGTGCATACGGATGCCTCAAAAAAACTGGTTGCTCTGATGTTTTACCAGTATGAAAAATTCGGTAACAATTCAGGAGCAAGATATACACTTGGTCCGGGATTGTCGCTTCGACCGTTCAGTTCATTGAAAATCAGTGTCAATGTAGATTATTCCGATAATCACGATGAAATACAGTATATAACTCAGTGCAATTATCTCGATGAAAAAAGATATATCCTTGGCACTATTGATCAAACCACCATGGGACTCACCTTCAGGGCAGACCTGAACCTGACTCCCGAACTCTCCATTCGGTATTATGGCAGTCCCTTCATTTCAAGGGGAACCTATTCGGAATTTAAACGTGTAACAGATCCACGGGCAGGAGCTTATGATGAGAGATTCTCTGTCTTTGATGATCCGCTTCTTGCGGTAAACAACCTTTATGAACTGGATGAAACCGGTGATATGATACCCGATTATTTCATCGGTAATCCTGATTTTAACTTTCACCAGTTCCGTTCAAATCTTGTTGCCAGGTGGGAATACCGTCTCGGATCATTTATTTATATTGTATGGTCCAGTGAACGTACCGGTAGCACCAATCTCTCCGAAGCCTCTATCGGAGATTCATACGGACAATTAATGGATGTTTTCCCGAATAATATATTCCTGATAAAATTGAGTTACTGGTTCTCGTTGTAAGATAAAAATAACTCAGATGACCATAATATTCAGACATCTGGAAAAGAAAGATAATAAGGATATTGCAGAGCTTATCCGCTCGGTTTTCAGGGAGTTCGGCGTTGACCGGCCCGGCACCGTATATTATGATCCCACTACAGATGATCTTTATACGCTGTTTCAAACGCCCGGTTCAATATACTGGGTTGCAGAGGATAATGGTAAGATTATAGGAGGATGCGGTATCTATCCGACACAAAACCTGCCAGAAGGCTGTGCTGAGGTGGTCAAACTATATCTTGATGCCTCTTACAGGAAACAGGGTATCGGAAGACAATTACTGGAAATGAGCGTTGAGTCGGCAAAACAGATGGGATATAAACAACTCTATCTTGAGTCATTGCCCGAACTGGGTAAAGCAATAAGCCTCTATCAGAAACAGGGATTCAGATTTATTGATCATAAGATGGGTGATGATGGTCATTTTGGCTGTACCATCTGGATGTTGAAAGACCTGTGAGGATTATTTCGGATGGTGGAATGGGGGGCAGAAGCAGAATGCTAATCAAGTTTAATTATTTTACCATCACCTCTTTTCTCAACGATTTCTATTACAGGATTCCCGTGATAATAGATATTTCCCGGTCCTCTTATAAAGGCCCTGATATGATCAGAAGCATTTACATTTACAGGCCCGATTGATTCATTATAAATATCAGCATCCCTGCAGAGAAGGCTATCAGCAAACATACCTGAACCGTAACGGTTCCAGAGTAAACAATATTCTGCTCTTCCAATAAAATGAAAAAAACCTAATGTATTTGCTGAATTTGCTACTATAAGCTGGCCGCAATCAATAACCAGCCTTGCTTCTGTGATCTCACCTATACCGTCATATTTGAACCTGTCAGCTTTTATTGTATCTGTATTGGAAATATTTACCGGATCGTTTGTTTCCAGATACCTCAAAGCGCTGAAATGTAGAACAAGCCTGTTTTTATTGGGATTGAATGACATTTTTTTGTGGTCATCAATGATCAGAGTATCGTTCTCTACAGTGGCATCAACAGAAGGGATGTCATTACTTCCTGTAATTATCAGCCGGTCTGATGAATCCTGGACAAGAATAATATTGTATATGCCGTAAATCCTCACAGCATTGAAATCCTCAAGGAAGATCTCACGTGTCGTTATATCATCATTAAAAAGGATTTTCTGGCACGAAAATGTCAGGAACGAAACCACAAGGATATATATTGAAATTCTTCTCATTCTGGCATATGCATATTGATCACCAAAAATAACCGGCCCCCAGTTCAGCACAATCCGCTTTACCGAAATGTGATCTCAAGGTTAATCCCGCGGAGAGATGATCCGAGAGCATGTATTGTACAGATAATCTGGTATATAATTTTGTAAGAACAGTGTATTTGGAATAAAGATAGTGCCCGGCCTGAATTCCCAGGGTCAATTGTTTATACCTGGCCGCATAGGATGCATGCAGGCCAAACCGGATCAAGTTCTTAAATTCATCATCCTCATTGCCTTCTTCAACAGACAGAGCTTCATTAATGGAACCATCATAGAACAGATCTGCTCCCAGGCCGATCCTTCTCCTGTGATTTAATATCCTTTCGAGGTTATATGAAAATGAAGAGGTGAAATATTTGTAGTCCAGCAGATTATCATAGACTTTTACACCTGCCGAATAAAAAAGAGACTGCTCATAAAGTTTCCCGGTCTCAGGAATTTCCGGTTCCTGTATAATAGCAGGATAATTTCCAATAAGATAATTGAAACCCAGTGAGAGAGTTCCGGAATTGAGACCATAATTGGGTGATTTAATTTTCCCGTTCGAGAAATGAGTTGCGCCCGCTTCAATGACAAATTCACTGCGGGCATTATACTTTATTTTAGTGTCGACACCAAACCGGAAAAATATATTGGCATGGGTGCTGACAGCGCGGTTAATATGATTTTCGGATATATCGAATCTCTTTGTGATGTATGCTCCACCTACCGAGATCTGGTAATTCAATGAGAATTTATCGGAACGCTTGAAAATCGGCATGTTGACAAAGCCATATAATGCATGAGCTTTGCCGAATACATCATTATTCCCTAGTGTCCAGAACGAATATCCTGCCCCGGGTCTTGGATAATTATACAGTTTTTCCCAGTAGTCTTTTCCATATGTTGGGAAACTAATGGTAATATCTAATGCATATAAATCATTTTCAACAAGATAAGAAAGTGCTTCATAAATAGGGAAAACCATTCCGGTATGTACTTTTGTACCGAGAATAAATGGATCTCCGGTGTTTTGTGCCGTACTTGTAAAAGTCGTAAAAAGGAGTATTACTACTAAAAGAAGGTTTTTCACAGTATAGTCATTGTGAAAAACAAAGATAGGATTTAATCCAATTGCAATATTTTTCAATCATGTTGTTTGCATATACGGATTGAATTGCTTTTGACAGATTTAAAATATAACTTTGGTTCAGGAGGCTTGCAATTGAAAAAACTCAGTGAAATGAAGACGACTTTTTTTAATTTCCTTAAAATTATTTTAGGTATATCATTGATGATTCTGAACACAGGGATATGGATCAATGGACTTTATATTCACAGGGAGATAGGTATGGATGTTATTTTGGCAGTACCGCTATTTATCATCGGTGCTTTCTTACTACAGTCATGGTATAAAACTTATGGAGCAGCCAAAACCACAAAGCCTCAGCGATGGAAATTCATTCTGAGTGTACTGCTTATCAATTATTTGGTTTTATATTTTATTTATATGATTGCGGAAATAATCTTTTCACCTGCTATTGATTTTCTGGGCATACCCGGGATAATACTTCCTTTGCTTCTGGGTCTTTTTATAACAGGCTCCATATTAACCGTGAGACATGAGTTTTATGCAGGTGTTTTTTTCATTATATGGTATTTTTTAGTTCTTTTTGGTCAGTTCAGATACGCGGAGATTCTTAACAGAGGGCCATATATATTCATTGGTATAGTTATATTTATTCACGGCATATTTTATATATATTATTATTTCAGGATTAAACCAAAGGAATAACAGAATGTGTTCCTGCACATTTTTTTAAGTTATAATTTTACAAATTGTTACCGTATATTTATTGACCTTAAAGCTGTCATTTAAAAAATTACCTTTTCAGGCCAGGGATTATTCCTTGATGTACCCCATAGTTTATTAATATAATTTATTGAGAAATAATCTTCAAAAGCATGTATCCAGTATGCTCCCTTATCTGTCAGTCTTATCTGATCTTTTCCATTCTTTAAATAACCAGGCAGGCTTAATATTTTCATATACGAACCATATTTTTCATCAAAAGCTTTATTAAATCTTTGCTGAAAATCACTTTTCTTAAACTGTGTTTCATAAATACGCCAGTACAACCATCCCGCCATCTGCATGTCCTCAGACAGTTCAATAGAAAGTGCAACAGGGGATTTCTCTTCATTAATTGCTTTTATGTATTCACTTACATTGAATGTATTAACATAAAAAATATCACGTAAATAGGAACTTCCGCTTGCTCCAAGTCCCAAATATAAAGGGACAGTCACAGAACAATACTTATCAATCCCTTTTTTAGTAAATGCCCAGACAGAAGAACGATAATAATTCGAGTCATAAAAAATGTCTTCAAGAATTTGCAATAGCCTTCTCCTCCTGAACATGGTTCCAATCACATTTCCTTCTTTAGGCAGTTCTTTTCCCAGGCGGGTATAAGGAAATCTGAAAAACGGATAAGTTGCTGCCTGGTGGACTCCAAGTTTAACTATATCTTTACCAGCCTGCTCAATTTCAGCTTCAGTCTGTTGCGGTAAATCAAAAATAAGATCGATATTAACACAGTCGAAATTCCTTCCCACGGCTCTCTCAATGATTTTCTTTACATCTTTAACAGTGTATGGTCTTTCCAATGTTTTCAGGTGCCGGTCCTGTAAAGCTTCAACACCAATACTCAGATATTTTACGCCAATTGATTCAATTATGCCAAGATTGTCAAAAGTTAAATGATTCGGATGACTTTCCATATGAACAAAACAATTCATGTTAAGATGTTTATAAATATGATTGATTATTGTTTCAATACCCTTTCCAAGCATGGTGGTGGGAGTGCCTCCTCCTATATAGAAACTTGTAACAGGCTTATTTTGCAAAACCGGGATGTAGTAATCAATTTCTTTTAATACAGTTTGTACATAATTCCTGCATACATCTTCCCTGAAGATTTCTTTGTTATAGGGGCAGTATGGACAAATGCGTGTGCAGAAAGGAATATGAAGATAAAGTCCAAGTTCATTAATATCCGAAAAATTCTTTACTAATAAATTATTTGACGGAGTATTATTGTTAAAGATTATTTCGTTTTGTTTTGTAAAATGCCTGCTTATCTTTTTTCTCAAAAATCCGGATACCATAAATATTAAAGATTAATTATCAATCACTGGCATATCACTGCAATTCGTATCAGAATATTCTGAAAGCTTTTTTATAAAATGGATAGCTTCATTTCTCAGGATTTTTAAATACAGGTTAGTAATAATTGATTTTGTCAGCTGACATTGCTGATAGTATTCCACGATTAAATCTACTCCTTGTTTTTTAACATGATAGAAACCTGAAGAAGCTATCATTTTCGGCATTGCGACCTGGTTATTTACAGATGATACAAGATTAAAATCCAATCTTTGTTTTTCCCTGTCAAGTTCTCTATGCCATACTGATATATTTTCAAAAAAAATGAATTTCTGAAATTTGTATTCGATCCTGTTCCAGTTATTGCCCTGGTCAATTAACTGCACTTCCATTATATCAGGAGCAAGTGCTTTAATATGATTATAATTAAGAAATATTTCAAGCAGGCAACCCGGATTTTTATTTGTTTTGAAGCTGCCGTAAAAAGAGAGTGTGGAATCGGTCTGTGTGAACTTATATTGAATATCATCTGGTCCGCTGGCAAATATTGCTGGCTGACCCATGATAATCAGCCAGGTAAACAATAGAAGGATCTTATAATTCTTCTGATGCATTTTTTGATCTCCAAAGATGTTGATCTTAATTAAAAATATTTCAGTGCATTCATTATTGCTCCGGGTTTTAATTTCAGGGTCTGGTCTATTTCCGCATAGCTTAAGTATCCGCAATCTCTGCATAATGATTCATTATCAGGAAACCTGCAGCATGAATAGATTTTATCTCCTTCGTAAATCTTGCAGATGTTCAAAGGCCTTTTCCAGTCGTTTCTTATTGCAGATTTAAGACCTGCCCTGGAATTTAGAATCTTGTGTTTTCTTTTATTGATAAGTAATGTGGTTAAAATCTCTGTCTTTTCCTTCTCATTAATAAATAACTCATCATACCCGTAATAAGGAGTATGAAAATAGAAAAAAATGCCTTTGATTTTCTTCACCCCATCTATGAAATCGCAGAAATCGAGGATCTCGTTTTTATTGATATTGTTAATAGTAAAGTTAATATAGAGCGAGGGGTGATTTGACTGATTTATATTTTCCAGTATTCTCTCAAATACATTTCCCCTTAAAAAATCATTGGTTTTTTTAAGGCCATCCAAACTTATAAAAACTGTATCGGCTGAGGTTTCCAGGGGATAAGTCCCATTTGTATAAATAATTGTAGCCAGGAACCCCTTTTCCCGTGCATATTTAACGACATCTTCAAGATTATATTCCCCGTCGCACCAGAGGAATGGTTCACCACCTTCAAAATAGATGGTTCTTCCACCCTTGTTATAAAAGGAGTTGATCAGGTTTTTCGACTCTTCGAAACTCAGGCTTTCGGATGGCCGCTCTGTTATTCTGCAATGAAGACATTTCAAGTTACATTTATTATGCATTACCAAACCACAAATAAGAGGTTTCTTTTCTTTCAAAAACCTGTAGGTTAGTACATATTTTACGCCATAAAAGAGATGCCTCATTTCAGCAGGTTTTTAAAATTTATGTAATATCAAGATTATAAATTTAATGTATTATAAATACCAGATAGATTTTTATTTTCTGTCGTTTTTTTCAGTCCTTCAATATTTGATATTTCAGGATTATAATTTAAAAGCCTGCGGGCGCTGCTTATATCAAACCAGTGAGATTGTGTTAACTCACTGACTAAAAAACGTGTTAGCACAGGTTCCCCCTTTTTTATTAATATACTGTGAAATATTTCAGCCAGAAATGAAAACAATATTGCAGTCCATACCGGGACTCTCCTTGTTACAGGTTCAACGCCTGAAACATGCAGTATCTTATCAAGAAAGTCCCATAACAATACAGGTTCTCCATTTGTAATGAAATACGCATTGCCTGCTGCTTTAGGATTGTTTATTATAGCCTGAGCAGCATTTATATGAGCCGCCACCACATTGTCAATATATGAGACATCTGTCAGATTATTACCATCGCCTATTCTTCGCAGCCTGCCTTTTTCAGCTCTTGAAATAATTCTCGGGAACAATTGATTATCGCCCGGGCCATATACCAAATGAGGACGCAGGGATAGTGTTTTAAGAGATGGAGAATTGGCTTGCAGAACCAATTGTTCTGCTAAAGCCTTTGTGGAAGTATAATAAGATACCGGCTTGACGGGATAAGGCATAGATTCGTCATATCCTTCAATGTTGTTACCGTTAAAAACGACGCTAGCGGAACTGGTATATATCAGATATTTGATTCTCTCCATTTTACAGGCATGAATTATATTCGCGGTTCCTGTTACATTTGTTCTGTAATATTCACTGTAACTGCCTGAAATACCGGCTTTTGCGGCAACATGAAAAATAATTTCAATATCCTCACATGCCTTTAAAACTGAATTGACATCTGATATATCACCTCTTTTCACATCAATGCCGATTTTTCTAAGAGCAGGATAATCATTTCTTGAGAAGGTTGAGACTTTGTAGCCTTTTTCAACCAGTTGATTTGCAAGGGCTGAACCTATAAAACCACCGCCTCCTGTGACTAGAGCATTCATTTTATTCTTTTTGCGGCCCATATGGCCAGTTTTTCTCGAAAAATCTTGGCATTATGTCTCGGATCGACAGGAAATTCCTTTTTAAACAGGATATCTGATATTCCTTTGGTTATCATGGCAGAACTACCCATTTCAATTAATTCCTGAATCAATTTCTTTGTGGGATGATAGCCTGATTTAAGCTGAATGCATATCACCGGTCTTTTTATTCCGGATCCATTAAGTCCTACTCCAACAAGCGCGGAACGAACCACATGAGGATGTTGATTGAATACAGATTCACATGGTATGGTAAAAAGGGTACTGTCAGGAGTCGTTACCCTGTGTGACTTTCGTCCATAAAACCATAGTCTTCCATGGTTATCAATTTTTCCCAGGTCTCCCATCCGATGCCATGTTTCGTGTGTTTTCACATCCCGGATCTTCGAAAGTATGTCTGCATCATATTCTTTGAAATAACCAGGAGAGACCCATGGCCCTTTTACAACAATTTCTCCCACTTCGTTTACTGGCAGAAGCTTTGCCTTTTCCCAAATAACTATTGGCTTATCAGTTATTTCAATGATTTTAACATCAATCGGCTCAACAGGATTCCCTATACAGATCCCATCTCCATATGCAGATCCATCTGAATAAATTCCGAGAAGTTCAGAAGCGGTAATATCAGTAACAGGCAAAGCCTCAGTTGCCCCATACGGGGTATGTATCTCCGTATCATTGGGGACCATCTGCCTGAATGATTCCAATATATTCCGGTGAACTGGTGCTCCGGCTGAAATTATCTTCTTTAATGAAGGGAGCTTTATTTCCCTTTGTATACTATATTCCGCCAGCTTATTCAGGATCATAGGAGATCCAAACATTTGGGTACATCCGAAATCAATTATATTCCTGATAATTTTCACCGGATCGAGTTTTGCCGGATGCAGCATATCCATATCTGCAATAACTGAAGAATTCCCATGGCAAATTGCAAACAGGCCAAGTAAAGGGAAAGTGCAAAGATCCGTTTCATCAGAACCGATTTTGAATTGGGATTTTGTTATCTCTATCTGGTTTTTCAACATACCTGACGTATAAATGACTCCTTTCGCCGGACCGGTACTCCCGCTAGTAAAAAAAATCGCGGCCATATCATTTGGATCATTTAAATGCGGAGGATATTGACCGGGATTATCGTTTATTAAATCCTTAAGTCGCCTTAATCTGCCAAAAAAAATAGTCCCTGTTGTTATTTTGATTTTTACTTTTTTAAATAATGAAGGATAGAATAACCTCAACAAATGTGCTTTCGTAGTACCGATAAAAGCTTCAGGGGCCAGATCAGACAGTACTGATGCCATTGCCTTTATTCCCATTCCAGGGTCAATCATGACCGGAACGGCACCAATTCTTAATAAAGCAAATGTCAGTACAAAAAAATCTGTTCCTGCCGGTACTAATATCAAAGTTTTGGTACCGGGTTTAATACATGCATGATCAAATCCAAATGAATATTTGTTTACTTTCTTCTCCAGATCACTGTATGTTATTTTTTCGGGGTAAAGTAGTGCAGGTTTATCAGGATGTTTTTCGGCATTAAATCTTATATAGTCTGAAATATTGTTTATGTCTGAGGACAAAGTATATTGATAAGATCGTTGCATGTTATGTTACCTTAATTTCTATAAAGTGCAAGTGATACATTTATTCCTGAACCTATAGTGAGGAAAATAATATTCTTTGAATTTCTGAAACGATCATCATCCCATACCTTCTTAATCGCAAATGCAAGTCCTGCAGTATAAAACACCTTATTCCCTGTTTGTGATATTTCAATAAAATTGTCATACATATCGAGCCTGGTTTTAAGTCTCTTCGTAAATCCAGGAGGGCTTTGCGAGGGTATAATGAGGTCTATTTCATTCAGTGTCTTTCCCGATTCATTCAGGAAATCGGATAATGATTTTGCTGCACAATCAACGCAAAAATCCGGATATGATTCTTGCTGCCTGATATTCAGTATATTTTTCCCTCTATTATTTCGTCTCTTAATGCTATAAACTGTACGGCTTATAAATTCCCCGCTATACTCCGGGAATGAGTAAGTTCTGAAAAGGCAAAAACCCCTTGAATCATTTGATTTTGAAAGAATTAGTGCTGCTGCTGCTGAATTAATATTGAAATTTTTTGAGAGGCCGGGAAAAGGTTCCGAATCGCCCGCGACCACCATCCCATAAGATATTTCACTATTATTCAGTGATCCATGTATTATCTCTATTCCTGTCATGATGCCACATCCTCCATTGTTTAGATCAAAAGAGAAAGTGTTATTGTAATTATGGGAATTGACTTTATTAGCTCTTTTTGCGCTTATTATCTCCTGAATCAATGCGGCAATTGCCGGTTCACCAATATTCCTGTGACGGTAAATACCTGTATTTATGAGAAGTCCAAGATCCCAGGGCTTAACTCCGGAATTAATCAGGCATTGATGGGCAGCCCTGGCTGATAGTTTTATGGAATTTCCGCGGGAAAATCTTAAACGCGGGCGTGTCACAGCGACCATATCAATTAATGTTCCCATACCGGTAAACCATTTTGTTCATTTTAAAGATTACCGCACCTATGATCAGGCCGGATGCAAAACAGAGTAACATAATATTATCATTTTCGCTGAAACGTCTTTCATTAAGATATCTGTAAAGTGCCAGAAAATGAGTTGTTGATGCAGTATTGCCTGTCTCTTTTAGAGTTATCGCAATCTGCCCAGGTTTCTCACCGAAATACCCAAGGTAATGATTTGCTCCAGAGATAATTGAACTTCGCGATGTCTGATGAGGAATCAGCCAGGCAATTTCTTTAAAGGATAAATTGCTTTTTTTAAGAGCATTTTTTACTATTGATACAGATTCATATATTGCAGCATCATGAATCTGTTTTGCATTCGTCTTCATTCTCCCTCCTGGTGAATTCCGGTTTTGCCTGCCTGTGCATAGGTTGCTGTATCTGCTGAATGTTGTAAAACCTGATACAATAAGGCCATTATTTTCATCATTGATTCTTTCAATTATTACTGCCGCACCGCAGTCCCCCAGTGTAAGGGATGATAATTCGGAACTTAAGGATGTTTTAATGTTCTTCATTGCATGATCACAGATGTTGGAAATATACTCTCCACTCACTATCATGCAATTTTTAATAATCCCTTGCCGGATATATTTTTCAGCTAAATAAACACCGGTAAGCATTCCTGCGCATGCATTAGAAATATCAAATGTTATCGCTTTCCCGGCTCCGATGGCTTTCTTTATTAATGTTGAGAAGGCAGGTTCATAAAGATGTGATAATCCATCTTTGTATTTTGTAATTGAGCAATTAATAATCATGTCGAGTTCATCAGCCCTGTACCTTGAGAATGAGAGGCAGTCTTTTGCTGCATCCACGGCCAGCGAAAATGAATCTTCACCGGACGAACACACTTTTCTCTCACGGATCCCCGTTAAAAGTCCGAACTTATTAATGCATGGAGTTTTTATTTTGTTAAGTAGTTCAGAGGTAGTTAATCTTTTCACCGGCATTTTCACTCCTATACTTTCAATATGACATCTCCAGTCCATAAGTTGATAAATTAGGTTAATCAATTCGGTTTCAGATTATTCCTGAATATGATAATTATATCTGCCAGTTCAGCGCTTTTGTCTTCCTGGATAAAGTGTCCGGCATCAAGCCTTAAATGATCCTGTCCTGCTGCCCCCGGGATTCTTTTTTGCATATATTCATCCCCTCCGCGTGTTATCGGATCACTATCGCTAAAGACAGTTAAAAACGGTTTATGCCAATTGCCAAGCAATTCCCACAACGCTTTATTAATAACTGCTTCCGGATCATTTGGAGAGGAAGGAACCCTTGAGGGCAATGCACGGATGGCGGCTTTATATTTCAAAGATGGGAATGGAGTACGATAAGCCCATTTTTCTTCTTTATTCAATTTTCGTAATGTCCCTGATTCAATCACAAGATCAACCGGAATGAACGGGCTATATCGGGCCGCCAGCTTCCATAATTTAAATATTGAATGTATTTTATGCTCGCCTGTTGGCAGCATTCCGTTGCTAACAATTATCCCGCTGAACAACTCAGGATGTATTGCCGCAATTCTCAGTCCTATCAGGGATCCCCAGTCATGGCAAAACATCATTATATCTTTCAGATTAAGTGTGTTGATGAAATCACTAATCCATTTAACATGTAATTGATAGGAATGAAATTTCGACTTCCCGGGTTTATCTGATTTCCCGAAACCAATCAGATCTGGAGCAACAACACGGATACCGCTTTCCGCAATATTTTTGATCAGATGACGGTAGAGGTATGACCAGGCCGGTACTCCATGAAGCAAGAGAACCGGGCTGATATCAACCGGACCTTCATCAATATAATGCATTTGAAGATTATTAATATTAAGGAAACGAGGTTGGAACGGGTAATCTTTCAAACCTTCAAAACGATCTTCAGGTGTCCGGAATATTCTCTCCATTAACTCATCATTTCTTATTGATATTTATTCCTCTTTGGTTAAAGTAAACCCTGCCATGGGAAAATAATGAAGACCCTGGGTGGATCGTAATTCTGCATCAATGGTTCCATTAACAGGGCCAGGGCCTAACCAGAGTTCGACTTCCTTGGAATCAAGGGGATCATTTTCGAAAATCTTTCCAATCTTCCCGCATTCGATAGTAAATGCCAATCCTGACATCTTGACCGGGAGGAGCCAGTTCGTCTTTAATTTCCCGTTTTCGAACTTTGCAGATCCAATAGAACCATCAACAGTATGATCATTATTGATTTTTAGCGTGATAATGGCTGAATCTGAAGTAAATTTAAATCTTGTCTTTTCATCTTTGGTCCGGACAGTGATGCGACCTTTATTGGTACTCCATCGTCCGATCATCTCCGAAGGGATTTTCATTTGTCCGCATGAGAGAAGGGAACCGGCCAACAGGATTAGAATTCCTGCATTCAATCTCCGATAATTGCAATTAAAACTTTTCATAAATAAGTTTTTTAGTATCTGACGAAAACTTCCGCCTGCCAAAATAATCACCATTTACAGGGTTTATTTTGCATTTCTTTTGTAATTTGGTTGTAAAGTATTTTACAAGGATTTTGCATATATACTTTATAATACTTACCCAATTTTGCATCAGGAAGAAAAAATATTCATCAGCTTTCTTAAAAAGGAGATAGCAGCCACAATGATGCAATCCTACCCGGGCATTGATCCTGATATATCAAAATGGAAAGGTCAGGAAATAACTGACTTTCAAGAAGATCTGCGCATAAAAGTAAATGGACAGATCAGCGAGAAGTGGTTCTATACTCATATGAAGGCAGAAAGTCCGTCATTGCCAAGGATTGATGTCCTTGATTTGCTGAGTCAGTATGCAGGTTACATAAACTGGCAGGACTTCAGACATAAGAATATGGGTAACCTGCCCCGGGAAGAAAAACAGGGGAGACCTGTAATAAGGCTGATAAGAATACCGCTTGTGTTTATCTCTGTCATGACTCTGTTATTCATCATAATAAAACTGATTAATACACAGAATTATAGTTTCGGTTTCATTGATGAAGATACAGGGGAACCCATTACTGATAATAACCTCCGGGCGGAATTACTTATGAAAAATGAATCTCCGGTCTCTATATTGTCCGATGAAAACGGAAGCATAATTGTGAGGACCAGTCAAAGCCGGGTTAATATGGTTGTTAAAGCTCAATATTATCTGACTGACACTGTAACAAGGATGCTGCGGAAATTTAACCATAAAGAACAGATAAGCCTGCATGCTGATTATTATGCTCTCATGGTTGGTTACTTCTCAAAATCAAATGTTGAATCCTGGGCGAAAAGGCGTGAACAACTTGACAGAATATTCAGCGAAGATGTTATTATTTACCAGTTTCCTGAAAAAAATACAGGGAATGGGATGTCCCTTTATAATAAGTGGGAGTTTATCGATAAGATTACAATGCCTTCTTCTGGTCTGCGGCAAATAGAAATACTGGATTGCCGGTATCTAAACGGGAAGATAACAATCCTGCGTTTTAGAATAAAAGAGGATAAGAAATGAAGCGGATCAAATATATATGGATTATAATTATACTTTATCTCGTTTGTTCTGCAAGAACCTGCACAGAAAATGAAGATGCCGCTGCAAAAAGAGAAGAACAGTATATAAAAGAACTGAAAGATAGCGTTAAACATGTTTTTATGTCCGACTCACTTTCTGCCCAGTCTCTCAGATCATTTGAGATAACAGCCATTGATCGGCTTAATGATTTTGCCGATTATTTGAAAATAGTGTCAGATACAAGCCTTGAGTTAAAATTCAGGCAGCATGCTTTTGAAGTGGCAGGTAACTTACTTGTCAATGCAAAGACCGGAATAGAAACCTGGAACAAAAATGATTTAAAAGGCGCGAATTATTGGGCCAGGCCAGAACAGGTTATCATTAGGACACCATTTGTCAGGGAAAATGATACAACTTATGCAGGGAGTCTTTCATTCTACCAGAAATGGATATCTTTTTCCGATCCGCAGCAAACAGGAAATTTATCCGGACCACTTATAATAAATATATATTTAGTCAGATCACTGAAATCTTTTGGCAATCAGCAATTAAGAGTCTGGGATGTTTATCTTGGTGAAATTGAATAATAAAAGGTAGTTCTGAGACAATAACTGCCATAAATATAAAATATGAGGCAGATACCTTACTGTGAAATTTGTACCCGGAGTGGGTACAAAACCTAACAAATATAGGAAAACATTAAACTACTAAAAGTAAATATATCAATTTATTACGATATTGTTTGTGTTAATATTTTCTTTTAATATATCTATTTTTTGTTAATATTTGTATCCTATTTATATCCCGATATAATTATTTGTATTTTTGTAATATATTGGAAAACAAAGAATAATCATTGGAAACAATAATTCTCACAAACCAAAAATCATAAATTATTCCAAAGGGAAGAGCCTTACAGGTTGAAAACTGTAACATTATTGAAGGAAAGGATTATTCCGAATTAATGCCAAATTTTAGCATAAATTCAGGAATTAAATTAAATAGAGGCAGAACACCCTAAAACTGGCTGAGCACCCTTATTCCACAAGGAAGGCAAAGGTCGGATAAGAATAACCGGTCCACCTATTAACCAATAGCCGCATCCCGCAAGAAGCATACCATTGATTTTGTCAGGCGTAATATCAACGGATTGATATATATTTTGAGATTAGAAAAGAAGTTGATAGATTTGTTTACATCCTTTAGAAATTGTGATCAAGAGAAATCTAATATTTGAACAGCTTTTAATTGAAAAACTTAAGTCTGGAGACCCTGATTCATTTTCTGATATTTTTTCAGCTTATTACAAAGACTTTGTTCTCTTTGCCAACAGTTTTATACATGAACTTTCCGATGCAGAAGAAATAGTCCAGGATACTTTTGTCAAACTCTGGGAGGATCATGAAAAGTTAAATGTAAAAGTTTCTTTGAAATCAGTTTTATTAAAAACAATTCAAAACAAATGTATTGACTGGCACCGGCACAGAAAAATTAGAAATGATTATAGTTCTTATATTATCAATAATGAGCCGCTTTACCAATACGATACAGATAATTATCTGCTTAGATCCGAAATGGAAGATATGATTGAGAAAGCTTTGTCTCAGCTTCCCGAAAAAGTCAGGGAAGCTTACGAACTAAACAGGCATGAAGGGCTTAAATACAAGGAGATTGCAACAAAGCAAAATGTTTCAGTAAGAACTGTTGAAGTACGAATTAGCAAGACATTGGAATTGTTAAGAAAGAGTTTTGTTGATTTTCTTTAATAAGAAAAACTAAGTACATGACAAAAATTTACAACATTGGTTAAATTTATCTATATCGTTGCTAAAAAGCAAGTTTGCAATGTAGT
>Ga0307419_10000709_pt1 | contig 17137 bp, 15 predicted proteins | sample SalMarWE160230MG_2_FD_202512 | JGI IMG/M metagenome (GOLD analysis project Ga0307419, IMG submission 202512) | Salt marsh sediment microbial communities from the Plum Island Ecosystem LTER, Massachusetts, United States - WE1602-30 | ecosystem: Environmental > Aquatic > Marine > Intertidal zone... | reverse complement strand
GTTGCTCGAAAATGGCAATCGTCAAGTTCTCGCGTTTTTCTGGCCCGGAGACATCGTGCGTCCATCCCAGGCGTCGTGTCAGCACTTCACCGCAGAGGCGGTGACGCCATGTCGGGTCGTCAAATATATTCCTGCTGAAGGGGTATGCACGCTGACTGACCCCTGCGGCGCCCATCAGGTGCTCAAGGAATTGTTATCGCTCGTCGTAACGATGGGCCAGAAGAACAGCATCGGGCGCGTCGCGTCGCTTCTTCTCCAAATCCGGAGCCATTTACCGAGTGATCCCCGGAGGCCCAACGCGCTCCAGCTACTGCTGCCAAGGGCGGATATGGCCGACCATATCGGAACGTCCCTCGAAACGGTTTGCCGAGCATTAGCGGAGTTCAAGGTAAGGCGGCTGATAGAGCTTCCGACGCGAAAGACCATCCGTTTCCTCGATCTCAAGGGCCTTTCGCAGCTTGCCGCCGGTTGCGGCGCTTGCGACTGAGCTGCGACTGCAATGACTTCGGTCGCCTTTGAGGATCAATTGATGCGAATCTGCTATTTTGTTTCCGAATATCCGGCCGTTTCGCATACTTTCATCCGCCGGGAGATCGTCGAACTCGAGCGGACCGGCTTTGACGTTGTCAGGGTGTCCGTCAGCCGAAACAAAATTAAGCTCGTCGACCCCGCCGACCTAGAGGAAAGAAGCCGGACAAGATACATCCTCGACGAAAACCCGCTCAAATACATTCCAGCTCTGGCGGCGGCCCTGACGCGTCGTCCGGGGCGACTCTTCAAAACTGCGCTTTGCGCGGTTAAAATGATGAGGCGTTCTTACCGATCGCCCATTTATCACTTGGCCTATTTTGCCGAAGCGATCGTACTCGCCCGATGGCTTCTCAGCCAAGATGTCCGCCACGTCCACGCGCATTTCGGTACGAATAATGCGGAAGTGGCGATGTTTGCTCATCTGCTCACAGGCATTCCCTACAGTTTCACCGTGCATGGACCGGACGAATTCGATCGGCCGGAACTCCTGGGATTGGCTGAAAAGGTGAGGCACGCAGCATTTATTTGCGCGGTCAGTTCTTTCACCCGCAGTCAAATCTGCCGCTGGATTCCGCGGTCGGCATGGAAAAAAATCAAGGTGATCAGGTGTGGGCTGGATGCCGACTTCCTGATCCCGCGGCTTACGGGGAAGGTGTCCAACAATCATCTTGTATGCATTGGCCGGTTGAGCTCGCAGAAGGGGCATTTTGTGCTGCTTAACGCGCTCGCACTGCTCGCGAAGCGAGGCATACCCCTCAAACTGACGCTCGCCGGCGATGGACCGTTAGCCGCCGAATTACGTCAGCAAATCAGAGAGCTTGAATTGGATGGTCAGGTCGAAATCACCGGCTGGCTGAGCAACTCAGAAATCCGAGATCGGATTGCGAACGCGAGAGCGGTTGTCTTGCCCAGCCTCGCAGAGGGTCTTCCCGTCGTGCTGATGGAGGCTCTCGCGCTCGGTCGCCCGGTCATAACGACCTATATCGCAGGAATTCCGGAGCTCGTGGTCGACGGAGTCTGCGGCTGGCTGGTGCCCGCCGGTAACGCCGTTCAACTCTCCCAAGCAATCGAGAGCTGCATTAACGCTCCTGACTACAAGATCCAAGTCATGGGAAAGGCCGGGCGGGCCCGCGTCCTGAATATGCACGATATTGTTGGCGAGTGCAGCAAGCTTGCCAGCCTCTTCCGCGGCGACGACGCGGGCATTGCGTCAGCCGAATACAACGGAATGGAGCGGACAAGGTCCGAGATCGTGGATGGGGCTGTCGCGGCCGAAGCAGGGTGATCTTCCCAATCCCAAGGACGTAGCGTGCCAAATGGCGTCGGCGAGCTGAAATGAAGCAGCGAACACCAGTCGACCGCGGTGGCTCCCGATCTTTCACGGGTGCGTGGCGAACCATCGGCGCTGCCTATCCGCAGCAGGCCGTCTCTGTGCAGGCGGCCAACGTCGAGGCGCTCTGCGCATTCCTGCGCTATTCCGTCTTCGCCATTCTGCTCACCCGCTCGATTTGCGACCCGATCTTCTCCAGCTTCGAGATGGATTTAGCGGGATCTCCAATTGGCTTCGGCGCGGTGATCAATGCGGCGGTGATTGCGATCGCGTTGGTCTTCCTCTTGACGCGTCCGGCGCGAAATGCCGCTTTCGAAGTCTTTGCGATCTGGACTCCCTTTCTTTTAGTCGCGCTCGCCGCAATCTTCTACGCTCCGCAATTTGGAAGCGCCGCGAGAATGTTTCTCGTGTTTGTCTCCTACTGGGCGCTTTTCATTATACCGTTCTTCATGTTCCGTTCGCGCGATGATCTTCCTCGGTTTGTCCTTTTAGTCCTTGCTTCCTCGATCGTCCCGTCACTCTACGCAATTGTCGATACATGGCGCGGATTAAGCGACTTTTCCGAATTTCGTCTACAGAGCACCTTCGCGCACCCCAACATATACTCCTTTTACCTCGTGTTGCTGCTTGGGCTGGCGTTCTATTTCATAGCGTCGCACGCCATAACGTGGCCGCGCGCGCGGCGGGCGGTCACGTTGTATATTCCGATTCTCATCCTATTCATCGCCTTGACAAAAACCCGCAGCGCGTGGATCGCTGCCGCTGCAATTTATCTCTTCTACGCGGTGCGGTTTGATCGACGATTGCTGTTGGGAATTCTTCTCGTACCAATTTTGCTTGCCCTCGACCCAAGCCTCGGCGACAGGTTCCTAGACCTTACGCGGGGCGAAGAGATCGAAGACCTGAGTCGGCTAAACAGCGACGTCACCCTTAATTCACTCGAATGGCGCAGGGTGTTATGGGAATCGGCCATCCCAGCTATCCTGCAGAAACCGCTGCTGGGACATGGTCTCGACTCTTTCCGGATTTCCACTCCGACGTTCTTTCCGCTCGCAGTAAACGCAACTGAAACCGGCGAAACCGATGCCCATAACTTCTATCTTCAGATTTTGTTCGAGATGGGCACGATTGGTATTTTCGCGTTCATTTGGCTGTTCGGCGCGTTGTCGTGGCGACTGGCGCGGGGCCTTCGCTTCGATCGCGCGGGCATCCTGCTAATCTTTAGCATTCTTGCAGCCTATTTAGCCGAATCCCATTCGGACAATATGGCCTATTATCTTTCCTTCAATTGGTATTTCTGGTTTGTCATGGGCACGATCTGTGCGTGGATCGGTTATATGGCCCGGCTGGATACTCCAGCCAAGCCGAGCCGGTTTTTGAAAGGCCCAGAGCGACTAGGACGGAGTCTAGCGCTGGCGCATCCCGTTTCTGGTTCACGCGTCTCCGGCATGCCAATGGGCGGAGGTCGCTGAATGTCGGCACCTAAGCTAATTGCGGACGCCTCCACCGGCCCGCTGGTCACCATCGCAATCCCGACGTTTAATCGAGCGTCTTGGCTGAAGGATTGCGTGCGCTCCGCCCTTTCGCAGACCTATCAACACTTTGAGGTTCTTGTCTCGGATAATGCATCGACCGATGAAACCCCTGAAATCTTAAAACAGTTCTCCGATACGAAGCTACGCGTCATACGACAAGAAACGAATATCGGCCTCCTCCCGAACTGGAATGACTGCTTAAGGCAGGCCCGTGGTGATTACGTAATCTTCGTCTCCGACGACGACAGGGTCGCACCATGGTTACTCGAGCGGTGCGTCAATCTTGCTCGCGGCCAGTCGGCGAAAATAGCGATAGTCCTCGCATTGAGCGACACCTTTTCGACCGCGGCCGGCCGGACTTGGCCGGCGAACACCAGTCGCCGTCTTGGAACCGGTGTTTGGGATGGCGTCGAGATCCTGTCAGAATACCTGGAAGATCAGCTCAGCGTTAATATGTGCAGCATCATGCTGCAAGTAAGCGCCTTGCGGGCGCAGGGAGGTTTTCGTCTTGATTTGCCTCACGCGGCGGACGTCGTTGCGTGTGCAGCTCTTCTGCTGCAGGGCAAGGCGGGATTGGTTAATGAGGTTTGCGCGACCTATTGCACTCATAGTGAATGTGAAACGGCTCTTTTGGGAATTGACCAGTGCCTTCGCGATGGTTGGGAAGTCGCCGCATCGATATCGGATCTAGCGAGGGCGTCCATTAATGATCGGCGCCACCGGGAGAATATTCAAGCGAAATCGCGACGCTGCTTTGCCCGTCGCGGTCTATTGAGTCTTTCTTCATTTCGGAAAGAAGGCGGCAGATCATCGGATATTCTTGCCTTGCTCTGGCGCTTCCGCGGTGACTTCAGCCATATCGGACTGAAGAACCTTCTTGGCCTGCGTTGGCGCATAGCGACGATGCTCTGCCCGAAACCGCTGGCTGATAGGATCGATCAATTAAGAAAATTCCTGGCTGGTCGGAGGGCGTCGCTGCCGGAGATGGACCTAGAACGGCGGGCTGCCACCGAATAGCCGCCTCTGTCAAAAGAGCCGCTAAGAGGCTGGATCGTCAAATCAGCCAGCTAGATATTTGCGTCGCGTAACCCGGCCGCTCGCGGAAAGGCCTCAGCCAGCTACTGACTTCCATTTTCCAGGCAGGCGGAACGGCCGCCGCAGCTCGCCTGTTGCCGATGTGATTGGTCAAGCGAGGCGCAATGGCCGCGGCGGCGACGCGCGGCAGGTCTCCCCACCGCCGATGTCTTACGAAAAAGCGCGCGAAAATCTCGGCCGCTTGCCTTCTCGAGCCTGAACGCAGAAGCTGTTTAGCGAGAAAGCGCTCATATTCCATCTCGGCGACCTCAACCCCTCGCTGCGCAGCCAACGCCGCATATCGAGTGACGACGATCGAGTGGCCCGATCGCATTTCATCAATGTTACCTGACAGTGATCCGTTTGACTGACGGTGAGCGAGCAGCGGCCGCTGCACGGCGGCGAGCGGCGAATGCCGAGCCAAACGGATCCATAAATCCCAATCTTCACAGGCACTGAGCACTGGGTCAAATCCGCCGAGCTCCCGCAGGAGCGCCGCTTCGGCAATCACCGAGGAGCCGCTCCAAATCGTGTTTCGTTGCAACAGATCGGAAAGAATCTCGCCACCCCTGACGCGCTGATGTCCGATGATTTCAAGCTTCTCATTCACCAGCACCGCGCTTGTGCAGGCCCATCGCGCCGCGCTGGCTCTCAAGGCGCCGAGCTGGGCAGCAAGCTTGTCTGGAGCCCACAGATCGTCGTCGTCGCAGAATGCAATCCAGCGCCCGGTCGCCTGGGCAACGCCCGAATTTCGTGCGGCCGAGGGACCTCGTGACCTTTCGTGATGAATGGGCGCGACGCGCGGGTCTTGGGCGGCAAGGCGGTCGATCCACATCGCTGTATCGTCGGTGGAGCCGTCGTTCACTATTATGAGCTGGAGGTGAACATCCTGTTGGCGAAGGATCGAATCGATCGTCGCCGGGAGGAGACATAAGCGGTTATGAGTTGGAACGATGACGCTTGCGTCTATCATGACATCGCTCTTCGCTGTTGAGTCCACGCGCCGCGCCCTCGCCATACTTTATTACCGTCCGACGGCTGACAGTCTTCCTATGCCCAGCGGGATTTGTCTCGACGGAAACGCTTGTGCGTCTATCTCGCGCTCCGCAAACCAAGTTGACGGTCGTCAAGTGGGCCGGCCCTACGAGCGCGTCTTCTCAAGATGGTTGATGCCGGCTCAAGGTCGCCGGCTCAAGGGCACTGCAACGCCCTTCGCAATTGGACCTGCGTGCAAACGAGTATCCAAGACAGCCTGTGCGCCGGCATAAGTCCACAGGGTTGGCGAGCAATGCCGATAAACTGCGGGCTAAGGCCTTGTTTCTCTTGTCTTATTTTTGCTGATCGAGTGGCCCAGCGCAGACCAAAGTCACTTGACGACCGTCAAGTCCGCCGCAACCAAGCGATATAGCGTTGCTCGAAATGTGGCGCTTGCGGCTCAATTCTCCGTTGAAGCAAGGAGAGCCGTGAAGGTTCGTTGCGCGAGGCGGCTTGTGGAGGGGCCCGTGTGAGCGTCACCGCGCGTAAGGTCATGTCATTAGCAGATCAAGCTTGGCACAAAGGTCGGTAATCGATCCCTATGAACGCAATAACTCACGAATACGCAGCGGCGCGACCGAAGCACACTTTCGGGCTCGGGAGCCTGCTCCGCCACCGGCGTCTGATTGGGCTGAGCGGTGCGATCTTTCTCACCTTGGGGCTGCTGTTTTCCGTCCTGAAGACTCCCACCTACACGGCGTCAACTCAGCTGTTGGTGTACATCCGCGAGATCCAACCTGGGCCAGAGACCGTCATTCTGCCCGGCCGCGCGGACGTCTCGGTGGTTCAGAATCAGGTTGAGGTTATTCAATCGCGTAGTGTCCTCCTCAAAGTTATCGATGCATTGAACCTGAAGAATGACCCGGAATTTGCGTCCAATAAGCCGGGATTTTTTCAGGTCCTCCGTGATCTGCTCGGAGCGTCGAGCACGACTATGAACGAGGATCGATTGTTGACAAATCTCGCGCTGGAATCTTTGAAGCGTAAGACTGCTGCTCGGCGCGTGGGCACCAGCCACACGGTCATGATCGCCGTCACCGCGTCCGAACCGACCAAAGCCGCCCGCATCGCCAACGAGATCGCGCAAGTCTACCTTCAAGAACGCGCCGGCGTTCTGGAAAGCGCTCTTTCCAAGGCGCCGCTGCTAAGAGAACGTCTTAAAGGGCTCGGCCCCAACGCATACGTCATCTCTGCCGCAGAACCGCCAATCAAACGCGACGGACCGCGATTGATTGTGATCGCTTTCGCCTCCGGTTTCCTTGGGCTCGGCTTCGGATCGGGTCTCGCGCTTTTCTTAGATTTCATGGATCGCAGAATCCGCACATCGGAACAGGCCGAGTCTGTTTTTGGTCTGGAATGCTTCGGCGTCATTCCCCGCCTGACGCGTGGAACCGCTTCGCGTTACGAGCAGCAACAGCACAGCGACGGGTTTGCCAATTCGAGCGGAAACCTCCTGGCGTGGGTCGCGCAGCATCCGACCTCAGCCCTCGCGCAAACGTTGCGACGTATCCGCGCGGCGCTCCATGGTTCGTCGCTGCGGAGCATAGGAGTGACCTCGACCGTTGCTGGCGAGGGCGCGACCACCATTTCCGCCAATCTTGCGCACCTGATGGCGCTTTCAGGAAAGCGTGTGCTCCTTGTCGACGGTGCGCCAGGAAACCGGTCGCTTTCCCGTCAAATGGCACCTGGTGCTCGACGAGAATCTATTCCGCCGCCAAAAGGGGCGAGTTCGTTCGCTTCACATGTCGTCACCGATAAGCGGACCGGCCTGGACGTATTCCTGCTGAGTGATACAGCCGCACTCAATCCGGATTGCGTTTGGCAAGCGCTTACCGACGAATTTATCCACGAAGCCTCCGCGTCTTACGACCTCGTGATCGTCGACTTGCCGCCGCTTGCTTCGGGGGCTGAGGTACGCGCGGCTGCACACACGCTTGATGCTTTTCTGTTGGTTGTGAAATGGGGCGACACAGATTCGATATTGACACAGCGAGCGATGCAATCATCCGGCGCGGCTCAGGAGAAATTCGTCGGCGTCGTCTTAAACATGGCCGAAGAGGAGCCGATCGGAAAACACGTTGATAAATTCTCGCTCGCGAAATTCACCTTCGCAGCTCGGACTGGCCAGACGAGCCTATCTGGCTCACCGGAAGCAGCTCGGTTGCGCAGGAATTATGGGCCAAACGCGAACTCGTGAGGCATATCCGATGAAACATTTATCATATAGTCTCCTTGCGATCGGTCTAATCGTCTCTATCTTTATCGGAGGCGCGCGGCTTAGCGAATCAGCAGATTACACCGTGCGCCCTGAAGACAAGCTCAGGGTCCAGATTTATCAGATTCCCGAACTTACGAACGATTATAACGTGAGTTCGAACGGCACCATTACCATTCCGCCAATCGGCGAAGTGGCGGTGGCCGGGTTATCCGTTCAGGAAATATCTGCAAAGATTTCCGAGCAACTGATCAAAGCCGGGATATCCGACAAGCCCGGAACCACCGTCACCGTCCTCGAATCGCGTCCGATCTATGTTATGGGTGACGTGCAAAAGCCAGGCGAATACCCCTACCGTCCCGGCCTTACCGCTCTGCAAGCGATCAGCTTGGCGGGTGGCTATTATCGGGTAACCGATCCAGGCTTACTGCGCTTGGAGCGCGACGCCATCAATATCAGCGGCGAGTTGCGCAATCTTACTCGGCGGTACTATTATCTAGTTGCGCGGCGCGCACGGCTTACCTCCGAATTGCAGTTACAGACCGAGCCCGATTTTCCGGCTGCACTGACCGACCGCGCCGCTAAGGATAGCGCTTTGCAGCAGGTCGTTGATCAAGAACGATCTCTTCTGCGTATCGACGTCAGCGCCTTGAAGCACCAGCTCGGGAGTCTCGAAAGGACGCGCGACCTCTACGAGCGCGAAATCGAGGCCGTCGCTAAGCAAATCGAAGCCGGCAAAACACAGACCGAGGTTGTGGGCAAGGAGCTCAATGTCATCAAAGCCTTGTATGCGCGTGGGCTTACGACGGTATCGCGACAGTCCGAATTAGAACGTTCGCACGCGCAGATGCAGGCTACCGAACAAGGCTTTCAGACTTTGATGTTGCGCGCCCGGCAAAATATAACGCAGGTCGAGCAAAAGATATTTGATCTGCAGGAAGAACGCCGGGCGAAGCTTAGCGCGGATTTGCAGCAGACTCGGCTGGAGCTTGAGGAAACCTCCAATCGAATCGAAACAAACCGGCGTCTGATGTTCGAGGCGCAAATAACGGCTCCGGTCCTCGTCGCCGGCACGGGCGACGTCACCGACTCCCACGCTCTGGTGATCGTGCGAACAGAGGACGGAAGGAAAACAACGCTACGAGCGGATGATCGTATCGAGCTTCAACCTGGCGATGTGCTGAAGGTGCAGAGAAGCTACTCCGTGCCGCCTGAGATCAACGCCGCGAGTTTTCGGGTACCCGGGTGAAAACGGGACTGCGCCGACATAAGGAGGCAAAGCCGCTGGGGCGATTTCCTCTATCAATTCCGGCGGGGCTTTGCATGGCTTACTAGTTTTAACGTAACCAGGCTGTTCCTCCTTATTCTCACAACTCGGACAGGGCGCCCACAACCGACGCGACATTGGATTGGTGCGCGTAAAATTAGGATTGGCCTTTTCGGGTATTTCGGCGGAGGAAATTACGGCAACGACGGCTCCCTCGAAGCGTGGCCGCTTTCGCGCACCACATTTCGTAGTGCCGCCCTGCGGCGCTGGCGATTTCTCCATTGATCTACAAAAAAGGTGGCGCTACAGTCTATCTACTGTGTCTAAGGGCCGGGGGAATTAGCATATGGGATCGATCAAAAGGCCACTTTGACGCAATAGGTCCGCGGCGCACCGAATGGCCGCAAAAGGAAGCTCGGCGCGCTCGGCGATATCCAGCAAGGAGTGAATTCCATCTGAAAGATTGAGGACCCAAAGCATGGCCATTCTGCTGGCCTCGACATCTTGGGTTCCTCCGATCGCTGCGTAAAGGCCCCGCCTGCCGAGCTGCGGTTCACATTTCGGATTTGTGTTTAAATACATTACGTCGTTCTCGATCGCATCGAGAGTCGAAGCGATCAGACGGTAAGACTGCGCCAGATATTCTGGCCTGATAAAATCCAAGTTGTCGGCAGAGGTATGATATTGCGGGATCGCGCCGAACTTGCTGCGTTGAAACAGGCCCACCGGCAGATTGAAGGCAGGCGAGCAGTACTGCCGCTCGTCATAGCCATATGGCGAAAAATCAAGGATGGATGGCTTCAATCCCGAATGGCGAAGCACATGGCTGACGGCCCGGTCGATTTTTGCGTCGCTCTGTCGGCTTTTCTTATAGGTTGGACCACCTCCGTCACCGACCATGGAAAGAACCAGGCCATGCTTGATTCGCTTGACGGTGGGCTCATTGAGCGCCAGCCAGGCTATCGATCCGATCGTGCCCGGCGCGAAAAGAAAACGATAGCTGTATCGGGTCTTTATCGTTGAGAGACGACTGGCGAGATAGGTCAGCAGCGCTATTCCGGAACAATTATCATTGGCCAGCGATGGGTGACAAATGTGGGCCGACAGCAGAAATTCTTCGTCGGTCTCTCCTTTTATCAGATACTCGCCATAGGTGAGGGAGCCTTCGTCCAGGGTCGAATCGATCATAACCTCGTAGGTCTCATCGCGCAGACTCAACACCTGGCGATGAGCCATGCAAAAACCCCAGTCTTGGGAATAATATGAGGTGCGGTAGGGAATCACATCCGGCTGCTCGGGTAGGCTGTGAATGTGCGACCTGAGCTCGGACAGGGTGACGTGCTTCCGAATCGGGACGCTGTAGCTCATGACATGCAGGTTAAGATCGGCGAAATCGACAACCTTATGCCCCCGCGCGTCCTTGATATAGGCGTTGCGAATGTTCCATTCGGGCGGAATGGTCCAGTCGTAGACCTCCGTGCCCGTCGGAACTTCATTAATATCAATGTCGATGTAGCGCCCGAGAATCCTGAGTGTCTCGCGTACACCGTTTCCCGTGATACTCCGGCAGATCGGATAGATCTCCGCAGCAAGCGCAAAGATTTCGTCACCAGCGGCGGTATCGTATATTTGGCTTACATCGCGGCTTTCGGGAACCTGCGTCTTCTCGGCACTGTCAGGCATGCGGATGAGTTCGTTCATTTTCTCAAAACGCCTCGCGATCGGCGCCGCTCGCTTTGCTTTTTTATACGCCTTCCGAAGTTGTTCGGAGAAATTGGTCGGGGAAATTGGTCAGGCATCGACAATTTCCACGATCGTCATGCGACGAATTAGATCATCCTCGATCTCATCGAGCAGCTTCCATTGCGTGTCCTTATCCGAAATCGTTTCGACCGGGATCGGCCAGCGCAATGCGAGCCGCGGATCGTCATACAGCAATCCGCCCTGAAGGCTCGGCACATAGTCCGTACCCATCATGTAGCTCGTTTCCGTATCGTCGACCAACGTTATGTAGCCGTGACCGAACCGTTCCGGGACATAGAGCCCCCGTTGATTGTCCGCCGACAGTTCAACCCCGATGTGCTGGAGGTAGCTTGGAGACTCCGGGCGCAAGTCTATAATGACATCGAATATTGCGCCGCGCGTGCAGCGGACGTATTTCGTCTCTGCTTCGGGCGGAAATTGGTAATGAATGCCGCGCAAGGTCCCGCGTTTCAAATTCGAGGCGATGTTCGCCTGCGCTACCATCGGCTTGAGGCCGTGCGCTATGAACTCCTGTTGACAAAAAACGCGGGCGAAGGATCCCCGGGGATCTTCGTGCCAGTTGGGTTCGATGATATAGGCCCCCTTCAATATTGTTTCTGAGAAAATCATTTCGTGTCACCCGTCCTGTAAGGCGCGCGGCGAGTTCACGCATGGGACGTCCTTACACGCCGACATAAGCCAGGGTAGCGGCCATTCCGGACGACTTGAAGCTACGCACCGGAGCGGCGCCCAAGTTGACAACCATCAACTACCTAAACCCGCTGAAGGCGCATAGCTCGCACGGTTAATGCGAACTGGTCTCCCAACCGGACGGGTCGCGATGCGCCTAACAGGGAAACGAACGAATTTCGCCGCGCCGCCCGTTGTGCGTTTCATGGCTGCGCTGCGGCAGGGCGCGCTGTGTCCAACTCGCTAGGGGTTATGCGATGAAAGTCGTTCTCTTTTGTGGGGGCCTCGGCACGCGGATGCGCGATTACTCCGAGGCCATACCCAAGCCGATGGTGCCTATCGGATCGCAACCAATCTTGTGGCACATCATGCAGTATTACAGTCACTTCGGACATCAAGATTTTATCCTGTGCCTCGGTTACAAAGCCGGGGTCATCAAGGACTACTTCCTGAATTACCGAAAGACTGTTGCCGCGGATTGCGTGGTATCAAATTTCGGCGACAAGGTCGAGATACTCGGCGACGGACCGCCGGATTGGCGGGTATCGCTGATCGACACCGGGATCTGGCGCAATATCGGCGGACGGCTCATGGCCGTAAAGCATCTTGTGGAGAACGAGGAGATATTTCTGGCGAACTATAGCGACGGCCTGACCGATGCGCCGCTGTCGGAGATGATCCAGCGCTTTCGTAAGAGCGGGAAGCTTGGATGTTTCATGGCTGTCCGCCCGTCGTTTTCCTTCCATCTTGCAGAATTCGACGACGACGAGATCAAACGCTTCAGATCGAGCCAGCAAATGGATATGTGGATCAATGGCGGATACTTTATTTTCCGAAGCGAAATATTCGATTTCATGCGCGAAGGTGAAGAGCTCGTCCTTGAACCTTTCAATCGATTGATGGAGAAGGACCTGCTTATGGCATACAAGCATGAAGGGTTCTGGCGTCCCATGGACACGCTTCGAGATCGGCAGATCCTGGAAGAGATGGCCGACCGGGGCGATATTCCGTGGCGCCCGACGGCGGACGCTCAGCGCGAAGACTTACCTCCTGTTCGGGTCGCTCGATGAGAGCGCTGCAAGTTGCGGGGCCCGGCGATCGCCTCTCGCTTCTTTGTCTTGGAGCACATTCCGACGACATCGAAATCGGCGCCGGTGGATTGCTGCTGAACCTTATGGAGCGCGGCGTCAAGCTCGACGTTGTTTGGTGCGTTCTAAGCGCCGTCGGGGACCGCGAGAAAGAGGCACAAAGTTCGGCGGCTTCCTTTCTGTCCGAAGCCGCGAGCGCGACGATTGAACTGATGTCTTTTCGCGACGCCTTCTTTCCAGAGGAGGCGGGACGGATAAAGTCCTACCTCGAAGAGCTCAAGACGCGGGTTTCCCCCGACGTGATCATCACGCATAGACGTGAGGACGGGCACCAGGATCATCGAGAAATATGTCGGCTGACCTGGAATACCTTTCGGAATCATTTGATTCTGGAGTATGAGATTCCTAAGTGGGACGGCGACCTGGGTCAGCCGAACCTGTACGTACCAGTTTCCAGCCAGGCCTTGCAGCGAAAAATAGACCTTCTAAACGCTCATTTCGGCACGCAACGGTCGAAAGATTGGTTCGATGCCGAGGTCTTTCGCGGCTTGGCGCGACTTCGCGGCATGGAGTGTCGTGCTCCGGAAGGTTATGCCGAGGCATTTTACGCACGGAAACTGTCCATTATCTAAGCGGACGAGCTTTCTGTCACGTTACGCCGAATACGGCGGGATCGGCGCGCTCGCTTCGGCGGTCACGCAGCGGCGGCCACGATGCATCTTGCGGCGAAATCTCCATGACTGGCTCTGGCCAGCGAATAGCGAGCTCGGGGTCGTCGTACCGCAGTCCTACCACGGCTTCCGCAGTGGAGGGATGCGCGAGCTGTTGGATCACCTCGGTGTCGTCACTCCGCGTTTGAAATCCGAGGGCAAAGCCAACTGGGACGTATAAAAGGCGCCCATTCCGTTCAGACAGATCGAAACCTTCCCACTCCGACTTGGTCTGCGAATTTAGCCGCAGGTCGACGATTACGGCGTAGATCGCGCCGCGAATGCAGCGCAACAGCTGCGGCCCGGCGAAGGGGGGCATTTGGTAATTGATGCCCCGCAGGGTGCCCCGCCTGCGGCCGTAGAAGTAGCTACTGCGGACAAATCCGCTGACCAGCCCAGCCGCCGTGAGCTCGGCGTGATCTATCGTTCGAGTGAAGTAGCCGCGCTCATTGCTGTCGCGGTCAACCTCGATCAACATGGCGTCGCCGAGCTTGCTCTCAGAAAACTTCATATCCGGCCTCTTTTTTACGCTGCCGCTGCGGCTGCGGCTACATCCTCAACCGGCGTCCACAGTAAGCCGCTGTCGAGTTGAGCCGTGCCGCGCAGGTATTTGAGTTCGGATAGGCGCGTGAAGGGGGCTGAATTAAACCTGGCTTCGTCCAGTTTAATGCGCTCAAATACGGTGCGCAGCTGCGCCGCACCCCGCGCCGCGGTCCAACGGCACTGGAAATTCGGCATGTGTTTACCGATCTTCGCAAATGATACGCGGTAGCTGCGGTTATCTGCGCTCGGCGCCCCGAATATGGCGCGACAGCCCGGGAACGTGGCGGCGATGATTTCCGCTATTTCGCGCACTCGATAGTTCTGCGCGTTGCTGCCGACGTTGAAAGCCTCGCCGGACACGGCCTCGCGCGGCGCCTCAAGCGCGCACAGGATCGCTTCACATATGTCTTCGACGTGAACAAGCGGCCGCCACGGCGTGCCATCGCTCATCACGCGAATTTCTCCAGTCGTGAATGCGAAGCCCGCCAAATTGTTGAGGACCACATCGAACCGCTGCCGCGGACTCGCACCGTAGGCCGTTGCATTCCGGAGAAACACCGGCGTGAATTGTGGGTCGGCTAGGGCACGAACTTCGTGCTCGACTAGCACCTTGCAGTTCGCATAGGCGGTTTGCGGATCGGTCGCCGAAGCCTCCGTCTTTTGATCGCCGCCCTGCGAACCGTAAATGCTACACGACGAGGCATAGACAAAGCGCTTTACGCCCGCGCTCTTGCACTTGTGCGCAAACATAACCGACCCGCGGTAATTAATTGACATCGTCAATTCGGGGTCGTGTTCCGCGAGTGGGTCATTAGAAAGCTCAGCTAAGTGCACGACCGCGTCGACCCCCCGAAGATCGGTCGTCGACAGCTCGCGAACGTCCTTTGTGATCACCATCGGCCGGGTCAGGAGGTCGTCAAAGAGCCAGCCCCGTCGATAGAATCCGGCGTCTACGCCGACGGCATCGTAACCGCGAGCAAGCAGTTTCGGCCCAAGAATTGCACCAATATAGCCATCCGCTCCCGTATACAGCACTCGCATCGGCGCTCTCTCCAAATTAGGTGTGAAAACACACAACTGCTGTGAGCGGACGCTATGGTGGTTCCGGCGCCGGGACTTGACGGTCGTCAAGTGAACTATTCTCCGTTTTTGCGAGGTCCTTCTCACCGCAGGCGATCAGCGCGTCAAGTGCATGAAAATGCACGTTCCGGGACCGTGGATGACCTGAATGCGCGATCAGTCGCTGCCATCAGCTCGACCAAAAAACAGGGTGCTATGAATAGCTCGAACCAATCCTCAGCGGGCGTGCGCAGCCAACCCGGTCGCCGGATCTGTATTGTTGCCGTGATGACTGTGTGCGTCATCGTGCTGCTCTCTGTCATCCCCGGTAACATGCAGATCAGGACAGGAGCACCCAAGACGGTGGAGCATCTCGTCGCCTATATCCTCTCTGGCGTTGTCCTAGCACAAGCTTATGGAAGTTATCGTCGCGCGCCGACCTTAATTGCGTTTCTGATCATCCTGGCAGGCAGCCTAGAGATCCTTCAGCACTGGGTGCCGGGGCGGACACCGAACATCAGAGATTGGGGGGCAAGCTCGCTCGGATCGTTGGTGGGCGTTGTGCTTGCTTTGTGCATCGCATCGAAAGCCCACCCGAAAAGTAGCGCATCGCCGCAGAACGCTGCGGATAGTCGAGACGCCAGAGCGCAAAGTCCACCTTCTGTCGTCGAGTTGACGGTTCGCAACTCATCAGGCGATCCTTCAGACTAAGAGTCGCAACCTAAATCAGGTCTAGACCGATCGGATCGATCTATCTCATCCACTCAAGAAACGGCAATGTGCCTTGCTGCTCCAGCAAAATGCAAGCGCCAAGTTTAGGTAAGCGACATGACACTCTGCGCCGGTGACTGGGTCGAAGTTCGAAGCAAAGAAGAGATACTAGCGACGCTGGACAAGAATGGCCGGTTGGACGGCATGCCATTGATGCCGCAGATGCTTGAATATTGCGGGCAACGTTTTCAGGTCTACAGACGAGCGCACAAGACCTGCGACACCGTGAGCGGTAACTACCTGGGCCGCCGTGTTCCGGATGGCATCCACCTGGGCCACCGCTGCAACGGGAAAGCTTATGGCGGCTGCCAAGCGGAGTGCCTGATTTATTGGAAGAAAGCATGGTTGAAGCCGGTCGACGCCACGATGAATGTGGATGCCAACACAAACAACCCAGGACCAGGGATCGAAGCGTGGCCGAAAGCAGCCTGCACGATCGAGGATGTGATAGCGGCGACGAGCTCCCACGATAAAACTACGAATGGAGAAACCAGGTATACGTGCCAAGCGACCGAACTGTTGAACTACTCGCTGCCTCTTAAAAATTGGGACGTGAGGCAATATGTCGAGGATTATCAGTCTAAAAATGCGTCGCTGCGGCAGCTTGTCTCTGTGCTAGGTCCAGCCGTGCTCCGGTCATTGGCCCCCCCGAGGCGGCTGACCCGCCCCGCCCGCTGGCTCTACAGGCGCTTGCGGCCGATACACGACTGGCTTCCTTCTCCCAGAGCGGGTTTATTGCGACCAGGCGAGCCCATTCCCGACGCTCAGCTGGACCTCCAACCAGGCGAGTTCGTCCGCGTCAAATCATTCGATCAGATTCTCGCGACGGTCAATTCCAAAAATATGCATCGCGGGATGTATTTCGACGTTAACGAGATGAGTCTGTATTGCGGCCGCACGTTCCGCGTTCGCGCGCGCCTCGACAAATTCATCGATGAGCGGACCGGGGTAATGAAAACCCTGAAAACTCCTGCGGTTATTCTAGAGGGCGTAACGTGTAGCGGACGTCACAGCGAGAATCGGTGGCTTTGCCCGCGGGCGATCTTCCCATGGTGGCGAGAGGTATGGCTGGAACGCATTCAGGATCGCAAAGACATTATTGCGCCGGAAACAGAACGCGCTGCTTGAACAAATCCTGCAGCTCGTCGATACCGCTGTGCAAGAAGTGGCCGCAGGCGACCGCGGCCGCTACCGTCGCCACGTTGATCCGCCTGCGCGGCATTCTGCTATTTGCGAGGCGTAGTTCATGCCGACATCATTTCCGAGAGCGTTGTCGTTGGCAAATGGAAGGGGGTGTGCTCTGGGCCGGGTGAGCGACGGTAACCGTTTTCCGTATGTTCGGATTTTTTACTTTTGGCTATTAAATCGGCGAGCCTATATCAGGACTTGCAATGGAGCTCCTCAACCGCGCCATCGAATATTTCCTTTATTTTATTCTGTCTGCGAAAAAGTTCGTAAGCCGACTGACAAAGGTTATCGATTTCGTCTGGTGACAAATCTGCTCGTGAAGATGACGCGAGCGTCGCGGCTAAAGCGAAACTCAGCG
>Ga0307419_10000708_pt1 | contig 17141 bp, 15 predicted proteins | sample SalMarWE160230MG_2_FD_202512 | JGI IMG/M metagenome (GOLD analysis project Ga0307419, IMG submission 202512) | Salt marsh sediment microbial communities from the Plum Island Ecosystem LTER, Massachusetts, United States - WE1602-30 | ecosystem: Environmental > Aquatic > Marine > Intertidal zone... | reverse complement strand
CCCAAAATAAGGATGGGTTGAAGCAGGCAGGAAATAACTCAGCAGCCGCGCCGATTGGGCCGTCAGGTAGCCGAAGGAACGCACGTAACCCAACGAACCCAGTTGAGCCCAAGCCATATGCCGCAGGTACAGGTTCTTTACGATCAGGTAGGTATTCGAGAAATTCACAAGGGCCGCCCCCAAAAATACGGCCGTGACCGTTGAAGCTAATTTCAGGAAGTTCGCGGCGGCCTTTTGAATCGCACGGCGGCCGTCCGCGTCGCGCACAAGCGCAAGCCTGTCCCTAAAACGGTAAAACAACTCAAAGAGGAACATCCCTACCGTGAAGACCAGGGCAAAAAAGGCATAGTAGGGATTGAAGGCCCATGTCAACGAAAGTCCGAGGAGCGCAACCAGGAAGTGCCTGAACCGGAACTCCTCTCTGAGTTTTAACAACGCCAGCAGGTACAGCACAAACCAGTGGCTGGAAAAAAGGAATGTAAACTCCATGAATTTGTTCAGATGATAAGGGGCAAAGGCAAAGATCAATCCCGCTATGATTCCGGAGATGCGGCTTTTCGTCAAATAACGCACCAGGTGATAGGTGAAGATACCGGTCAATATGAAGCTGAGGAGGGCCAAGAGATTGAGGCAGGCGGCCGGATTGCAGAACCTCAGCACGAAAGCAAAAATCTGCATCGCAATCCAGGAGACCGGCTGCTGATCCAAGGAAACGCCGAAAGGCGCTCCAATAAAAGGACAGGCGCGGTAGTCCAAATGCCGGAGCAAGGCGGCCTTTTGCCACCACAGGCTCCACAGGGCGCCTCGGACGTCCGTTTGGTACAGCCTGCCGTAGACAGCCGAGCCCATCTTGAATATCAAGGGGAACGTTGCCGCCACGGCAAAAATGCCGTACAGCAAAAACAATCCCGTATTCTCTTTTATCGCGCGATTGATATGTACCCTTGTGCCCATGGCTATTCCTGTTTACGGCACAGATAAATGACGCTCTGCCCTATGCCGGGAAACACGTTGGCCGCGAGGATAGACGCGAGCCTTCCATCCGCCGATAAATTCACGACATCGGATTTTTGTGTCATTATTCGAAACTCATGTTTCTCAAGCAAGCGCCTCAAGGACGCAAAGGTGAAATATCGTATATGGCCCGAGCTCTCTTTCTCGTTGGGCGTCGTTTCGATGATGGGGTCCATGCCCAACAGTAACAGGAATCTCCGTCCCAGGGAAGCGATGTTGGGTGTCGTGATGATGAGATGGCCGGATGGTTTTAGCAACCGATAAATTTCATCCAGGAAATGGTCGGTATCAAAAATATGCTCTATGATCTCGCCCGCGATGATAAGATCAAAAAAGCCGGTCTCGAAGGACAGGGGGTGTTCATCATCGATATAATCCTGAACGACGCGGATGCCCCTGCGCCGACAGGCGTCAACACCGGCATCGCTCGCCTCGATGCCGTGAAGCTGAAGGTTCCCGCCTTTCAGGGAGGCGAGAAGAAATCCGTCGCGGCACCCGATATCCAGAATCCTGCTGTTCTCGCGTTTAACGCCCGCGGCCAGATGCAGCATCGTTTTAACCCTTGGGCTCAATAGGGGCCTATCATCCCCTGACCCGACGCGGTACATATCTTTATAGATATTTTTCATCGTTGAACGGCGGGAACGGTTATCTTAAATATAAAGACGGCTGCAGCGGCCAAAACAGAAATAACGAGCCCAAGATAAAACAGCGCCTGCGGCCAATAGAATACGACAAGGGTGAAATCTTCCCCCAGGCCAAGCTTGTCGGGCTCGATGTACCAGACGTTGGCGTGCCTGCGGCCGGACCTTTCGTTGAGCGTAGCGGTGAACAAATAAAGCAGATCGGTCGGCATCAGGTCATGGCGATGCCTCGCCTCTCTGACGTGAAGGCTGGGATAGTATTTGGTGGTTTGTTCGAAGAAGCGCGCCTTGGCATCCGAGGCCCGCGCCTTATAAAGCTTCCAGTGACGGCTGAAGGGTTCGTTGAAGACCAGCCAAAAAGGGGACGAGGCGTGACTGACGTTGATCACGTATTTGGTCGGGTTGACCCTGGCGAAAGAGATCCGAAGCGCGTCATCAATCAGCGGGCGCATCTTAATGTCATCGACGGCCATAGGCCGCATGAACGAAAAATATACGTGAGGAAGAAAATATCTCTCATCGATCTTATAAAAATCGAAGTAGTCGTTTTGTACGAGGAGGTCTTTTTGACTCAAGCCGTCGGTGGAGACCGATGTGCCTCCGACCGAATCTTTCTGAACGAGCAAATATCCCACATTATTTAGAGCATAAGACCTGTAGCTTCGCCCGGGTGAGGGCCCGGCGTCCGACTCCCTCGACGTGAACCCGTAATCTCCCTGCCGCTCCAGCGTGATCATCGGTTTATTGGTGATCCAGGTCAGGATATCCGGTCCGAAATATTGCCATTGTTTCTGGACGTAACCGTTGTTTAGCGGGCTGGACAAGACCTTCGAATCCTCTTTAATGACGTCCAGATAGCGTCCGAGCTCATAATAGGCCTGCGGGATCAAAAAACCCTTTTGTTGCGCCGCATACGTCAATGGATTATAAAATTTATAGCCCAAATAAATAGGATAGAAAACGATCATGTTCGCGAGAAGGGCGGCGACGATAGGCCATCTCTTCTTTTTTGACAGATCACAGACCGCCATGGTGAACAAAAAGGCGTAAAAGACGACGGCACCGATCACGACGGAGGAGGTGGTCCTGAAGACCCTGACCAACGGGAGGTGCAGCACGGCGTAGCGAAAGATCCCGCCCAGGGGCGGATTGGAACCTTTCGCAATGAAGATAAAAAACAAGATAAAGGCGAGCAGGGCCAGCGACACATTTCGAAATCTTTTTTCCTTGAAGACAAAAAAGGTGCCCCACGCGATGATGATCCACTGCCCGAATGACCAAAAGACAAAAGGGACACCGGTCAAGAAAGGTTTCAGGCTCGAATAATATTTGATGATGACCAGGTTGAAAAACCGCATGATGTAAACGAGGGTAGCGATGCCATGTTCGGCATTTCCACCGCTGGTGATTATATCTTTTGAAAAGTTCCCGACAGCGCCGAAAAAGAAACTGTAAAAGAGGGGGATCCAGACCCATAGGTTCAGCAATGCGCTCATCAGGAAAACGGCCCCGAACCGCAGCAGAACATCCTTGACGGACAGGCCGTTCAATTGCCGGTACACATAACACAGGCCGAGTGACGCGATAAAAAAGACGATCAACAGCTTCGGCTGCGGCAGATCCGTAAAAAAGAGAAAATTGAGAAAAAATGAGAATAGAAAAGCGTAGGACATCTTGTTATGCCTGAGGAATTTCAGCAGAAAATAGAAACACACGGGGAAACCGTAAAGCGGCGTGTACGTAACGCATAACAAAAAGTAAATCGGGTTCAATGTAAAGACGGTGGCTGCAAGCAGGCGCAGCTCGGATGTATCATATCGGGTCCCCCGGAATAATTCTCTGTAGGTAAGGGCGGTGAAAACGAAACCCATCACGAGAAGGACAACGAGCAAAATCTTCTGCGCGACGAAGCCGCTCAACCCCAGACAGAAAAAAAGATAATAAAAAGCGAACCAGAGGATAGAGATGTAACCGAATGACTCCCGTCCGTTGTTCCACAAAAAGATCTTCTGGAGGGCATTGCCGGGGTGCAGGGGGATCATCACATCCCCTCCGATATAGGTGTAGCCGTCCCAGATGGAACGGATAAAAAGCAGCAGGACGACGAAAAACAGTCCATAGAGATAATAACGGGACAGGAATTTTTTCAAGCTAGGACTCTCTCTTTTTTAACAATAAATGCATGTTCCCCGCGCTGAAGACCGAATGCTTCCTGATCGAGGACTCCTTGATGCTCAACCAGGCCAAGGGATACCCGAGGGAAATAAACACCGTTTTAAGCAAGACCAGCCATGAAGGTCTGCCGTCTCGGGCGACCTCGCCGGAATCTCTCAGACTGTCTGCCAGCCGCTTCCCTAACAAAAATTTGATGAGTATCTTTGGGATATAGAAGAAAAAGAGCATCTGGATATGGTTGATGAAATGGACGCTGTAGAAGACGTCGTCCACCTGGACCCTTTTTTTATTGATCAGCTGTAAAAAGCCCGGGATGTCAAACCGGAGGGTGTGGCCGAAAAACTCCCTCGTCAAATCTCTGAAATAGGGCAGCTTGCTGAAGAACCACGTCAGTGAGTACCTGTTGAGTTCGACGGGGACCGATATATAGATGCACCCCCCGCTGCTCAGGGACCGCGTGGCTTGGTCCAGGGTTTTAACGACGACCTGCGTCGATCCCAGGTGTTCCAACAGATCGATCATGAGGATAAGGTCAAACTTCTGGTGAAAGGGGTTCACGTCGGAGCCCGCCACTAGAAAACTCCCTATGCCCAGGGACGACGCGTAGTCGATAGCCGAAGCGCTGATATCGGTGCCGTACAACTCAACGCTGCCGCCGAATCTCCGGTGGATCTCATGGAGGTTCCTTCCTCCGCCCGATCCCAATTCCAGGATCTTGACAGAGGGCGACGTCCGTAGAAGCTTTTTGATATGCGCGTCCAGAAAGGCGATATTGAGGTTGCATCTGGCGTAGGCGGTCGAAAGGCCCTGCGGGCACACCTCATAATCATAGGCGCTCATGTGAAGGCTTCCATCTCTTTCGCCGCGATGACATCCCAGGAGGACCTTTCCAACAGCAGCCTGCCGTTCTCGTTATTGAAATCTGCGTCTCCTATGAGACGCAGGACCTCTGCGGCAGCGCGTTGAAGATCATTTCTTGGGACCATCGTCACTTCGTTATTTTTGTAAATACCCTTATATGCGTCAAGATCGTAAACGACCGCCTTGAGGCCGCAGCAAACGGCCTCCAGGAGCGCCACGCCGTAGCTTTCCCGCGGGCTTAAAAACAGAAAGAATTTGCTGCTCTTGATGATCTCGTACTTCTCGACCCCTGACTTAAAACCGAACAGCTGGACGTTATTCATGAGGTCCCTGCGCCGGACCTCCATTTTAAATTTTTCTTCAGAGACCTGATCCCCGCTTCCCACCAGTGCCAGCTGAAAATCCGGATATGTCTTTTTCACGATCTCCAGGACACCGAGCAGATCGTAGATGCCCTTCGTTGCCTCGATCCTGCCGAGAAACAAGGCGTCGATCCGATAGGCCGCCTTCCGCTGCGCCTGGCGTATCAGATCGGTTTCAACGGCGTTGCCCGTCAAGATCAATCGGCGCTCGCTGAATCCTTTCTTCAATAAAGCCCGTCTCAGATCCTCAGTAATCGTGAAGACCACATCCGCCTTCCTGAGTAAAACCAACGAAATTTTAAAAAAGAGAAAGGCGAGCCAATTGATAAATCTGTTGCCTACCCTATCGAGGGTCACGACGTTATCGAAGACGACGCACCATCTGATGCTGCGGTCAAAAAACGTTAAGACATAGGGTATCATCAAGAGATCGAGTACCGAAGAAATCGAATAGACCGTATCGAATCGATGCTTGAGCCTGGGAATCAGCAATAAGGCGCATAGGTTTCTGTACAGAAACTCGAAGATGAGCCCACATTTATTGGAAGGATTGGCGATGCGCCGGACCGTGATGCAGCCGATGTCGGGAAAATGATGCCTGTAGAACGCTTGGCCCTCGCTGGTGCATAGAAGGGTTATCTCACAGCCGGCCTTCCGCCACGCCCTGATCTTGGAAACGACAGGTGTCTTGTTATGGCCGGGCCGGAAACCTATGTCAAGGACGAGGATCCTTTTCATGCCTTCTCCAAGGCGCTCTCAAAAATCTTCAAGACCTGCTTGCCCGCCCTCTCCCAGGAAAACCTTCTTATGTTGGATCGGCCACCGGTGACCAGCTTATTTCTCAAGGCCGGGGTGCGCTTGATATGGTTTATTTGTTCCGCTATGTCGTTGCTGTCGCGGGGATCCGCCAAAAGGCCGGCTTCGTCGACGACCTCCGGGATGCTGGCGACATTCGAAGCGACCACGGGACAATCGCACGCCATCGCCTCCAGGATAGGCAGACCAAACCCCTCATAAACGGGGCAATAGACGAACAGGAACGCCTTGACGTACAAGATCTTCAGCTCCACGTTCGTCAGATGTCTTTTTGTCAAAATGACGCGTTCACGGTCATAACGGTTCTTCTGGATATGGGAAGAGAACTCGTCGACCAACCACGGATCGGAGACGACAACAACAAGATAATCCCCGGTACTTCCCCCGCCCGCCTTAAAAAAAGCGTCGATGACGGTCGGAACGTTTTTCCGCCTTGAGGACCCCATCGTCAGGCAATAACGCCGGTCCAGGTCAAGACCGATCGCACTTCCCAGCCGGACCACATCCGCCCTCTCGAACCGGCATTGGAAAAAATCATCGTCGATCCCCAGATGGACCACTTCGATCTTCTCTTCGTCCAATTTGAAATGATCGAGCAGGTCTCTTTTGGTATGGCTGGAGATCGCCAGGATCCTATCGGCCCTCCTCAGGCTGGCGTACAGGGTCAGGCTGTAAAAAAATCGCAATGAGAGCGAGGTTGTGTCCGGCACCTTGAAGGTGCACAGGTCGAGGACGCCCGTGACATATCTCTTGACCGGTGAGGTACGCAACGGGAGCGTGTTGACGGGGTTGAAGTAGAGGTCGTGACCTGCGATATACCGATTGACGAAGGCAAGGTCGAACAATGCTTCGGCAACCTGTCCGGAGGTCATCCGATGATTGATCAACGTGGAGCGGGGGTAAGACGCCAGATCCCGGACAAATGCATTGCTACCGTCGTCGTTGACGGTCAGTAACGTAAATTTAAAACCGACATTGTTCTTGAGCAAATTCTTGACCAGGTTGTAGATGTAGCTCTGCGCACCGGTATAGGTCTTTTGCAGCAATCTTAGGTTTATTAGGATATTGTTGGTCCCCATATTATATCTTGGTCCCCTTCCATGCGATCTCATCGGCCCCGCCCACGTAGTAACACCAGAACCTCTCGAAGACGATAGGGGCCAGACGGATCAACCTGCTGATGACATAATCCACAGGAACGAGTACTCCTCTATAGAGAAAGGGGTGCGCCGACACCGGCATATCCACCTTGAACCTTATCCCATAGGGATTATTTTTCGTCCTCTCGAAAGTCCACCAGTGGATCCGTAGCATCTGCGTCTCAAAAAGCGCCTTGTCGAACGGGTAAAAGGCCCTGTTGAGATATTGATAAAACGTGTTGTAGCTGAATGTCCAGTAGTGACCCATGTTGCCGACTCCGCCGACTGACGAAGAGTGCGGAACGGTGATGAAAAGAAAGCCGCCCTTCTTCAATATCCGGTAACACTCGGCGAAGATCGCCAGGGGGTCTTTAAAATGCTCGAGCGTGCTGAACATATAGATCCCATCTACCGATTCGCTCTTCCACTTCCAGGGCAGGGACCTCAGATCGACGGTCTCATCGACGTACGGGCCTTTCATCAAATCGACGTTCACGGCATCGTGGATCGGCAGGCCTCCGCACCCCAGGTTCAAAATCATCGGCGCACCTCGTGTCATTGGCGGTTCACTTCTCCCCCACGATCCATATTTGGCCACCCCATCCGGTTCGGTTGAGACAAAACTGCAGCGCCTTCGACAACGGATGAAAAGGTGTTTCGAGTCTTTTGATCTTGTAGCCGACCTGCTCAAACACGGACGCGAGGGTAGTAGGCGTAAAAAAATGCTGATGTGTCTTATCCATGTAGCCGTACCATTTATCTCTGAAGATCATGCGGGCCGCCGAGGCCAGGTTGGGGGTTGTCACGATTAAAAGGCCGCCCCCCTTCAAGATCCTCAGGCACTCTTTTAAAAAGAAGGCCGGGTCGTCCAAATGTTCGATGACGTCAAAGGCGGTCACATAATCAAAAAAGTCCTTTTCAAATAAGGCCAGCCCTTTATTGACGTCGCGCAGGAACAACGCGGCGCACGTCTCCTTCTTCGCTTTCTCCAGAGAGTCCTCGTCGACCTCGATGCCGTACGTTTCCAGGCCGTGTTGATCGCAACAGCCTAAAAAATAACCCAAGGCGCATCCGACGTCCAGCAATCTGGCCCCCGGCGCGGCCCGCTCCCTCAGAATGGACAAAGGGAAATAAATATCCTCGATCAGTCCTTTGTTTTTTATGACGGACGTGCCGTTCATGACATTATTGCTTTTGCGCCAATACGTAGATCCGCGTGAAGAGGCGCGGTTGCCCGAAACCCGCCATGATCCTTTGAAGCCTCGCTCGGCCGGTCTGATACCGGCGCCTTAAGATATGCTTGTAGAAATAGTGTTGGAGCATGTCGAGGTCCCAATATAGGTTGCCGATCCGCAACAACTCCATTGACTCAAATCCGCTTGCTTCGAGCAGTCCCGATATCTCCTTCACCCTGTAGTGCCGATGGCCGAAAAACCAGGCCGGATCGATAATGTTGAGCGCGTGATGGGCCATCGTACTCAAGATCATGACGCCCCCGGCCTTCAGCATCCGGTTCAAATGCCCCAGGACGGTCGCCTCGGTCCCCTTTGGAAGATGCTCGATAACGTCTAAAAAGATGATCGTATCGAAGGCCTCCTGATACTGGGTTAAAAGCTCTTCGGGTGGGTCCGTCAATCTGCAAGAAATGAAATCGACGCCCGGGAAAGCCATGCGGGCGGCCCGGAGCGCGTCCTCGTTTTCATCCATGCCCGTCAATGCTATCGGGATCTGACGGCTGAAGATCTCGCTCGCCACGGGTCCTGTCCAGCATCCTGCATCCAGGACCTTACGGTTTTTAATAAAGTCAAGATAGCGGGTGACCACGAACTTATGCTGATAAGACGGTTCGATGACGTCATCGACCCCTGCTTTAAACTTGAGGCTCCCGTTATAGAAAAAAATTGTTTTGATCAAAGGGTGCATGGTGAACCGGCATAAACCTCGCTGTGTTTTTCCGCAGTCAAGAGGGGCGTGCGCCCCTTTGTCGCCTCGACGATATTTTTCTCGATCTGAGCCAGTCGTGCCGGGTCCTCCAGGCAAAACTGAAAGGCCTCCTGCCACAGATCGTTATCGACCAAATAGCCAGTTTTCAAATGCTCGATCTCTTCAAGCAGATGCCCGACCTTGGAAGCCAGTGCGCACTTTCTGTAGCTCAGGGCATGATAGAGCGGCCCGCTCGAGCCCATCGATATCTCGGCCGGGATAACCACAGCCACGGCGCGCCCATATAACGCGTCCAACTCTTCTTCCTTAACGAAACCTTTCATGATGACGCGGCCGTTAAGACGTTTATCGGCTGAAATAAAATCGACGATCTCCTGTCTGGCCCCCTCCTGCCCTTTGATAACGCCGCCGGCTAGGATAAGTTTAAAGGGGCACGCCGGGTTCTTTTTCAAAAATTCGCTGAAACCCCTCAAAACGTAAGGCAGCCCCTTCCTGCGCACGATATACCCGAAGTATAGGAAATTATCCTTCTTCTCGCAAGACACGCTCCCGCGGTCCGGGATGGCCGTCGGGATGACGCTGACCTTTTCGTCAGGGACTCCGTAATCCCGCGTTAGGCAAACCTTTGTCAGCTGCGTGTGGACGATAACCCCGTCACTGAATCGGCAGATCCATCCGTATAAAAATGAAAAGAACATTTTCGCGACCGCCGGTCTCGTTGCCCAAGAGTCCTTGTAGAAATATGCGCCGAACTTTCGGTCGACCATGGACCTGGGCACGACGCAGTGGATGGTGACGATGCGTTTTATCTTTTTCAGCTTTATCAACAACAACAGGAGTGGAAAGGCGGCGGCCGTCAGCGTCCCGCCGAACATGTTGATCTCATGCTGAAGATGTACCACATCGGGGGCGTCGATTTCCAGCTCACGCATGATCTCAAAGACGAATCTGCTCGATTTCGTCCAGACGTTCTTGATCGCGCCGCATCCCTGGATCCTTAAGTTCCCCTTGTCCTTGTCCGTGTAGACGATGAGCTCGAGACCGGGGAACCTGCTGAGGCCCCTCGCGAGATACTGTGCATAATGCCCGGAGGGCAATAGGGACGATACGAGGACGACCTTCATAAATCCCGCCTGGTGACGATGTCGATGCGAGGCAGGGGGAATATCATGCGAACGCCCTGTTCGAGCGCCTTTTTCTCCCGCTGCAGGAATTCTTTCTTGAAGTGCCACGGAAGCGCCAGATAGTAATCGGGGGACATCGCCCTCGATTCTTCCTCGCTGATGATGGGGATATTCGTCCCCAGCGTCTTTGCGCCGAATTTGTCGGGATTGCGCTCGGCCGCGAAGTCAATCAATCGGTTGTCGATGCCACAAAACTGGAGGATCGTGTTCCCCTTGGTCGAAGCCCCGTATATATGGATCCGCTTGCCTCTGCCCTTCAAGCCGACCAACAGCTTCTTCAGCTGCTCCTTGTGCCGATTGATGCGTTTCTGGAAGTCCCGATACGGTCTTTCCGTGTTCAATGCCAGGGCCGCCTCCCGGCGCCGAATCGCCGAGATCTCCCGGAGTGCCTCCGCGCCAAAAAACCTATCGCAATTCCGGTGGCTGACGTAACAACGGATGCTGCCGCCGTTGATATCATTGAAGGAGGCCTTCACGACCTTAAGGCCGGCGGCGTTTAGGATGGTGTCTATGTCGGAAAATTTGTAATACTCCAGGTGCTCGTGGCATATCGTATCGTAGGAATCCAACTCGAGCATGCGGGGCATATACGACATCTCCAGGATCCATAAGCCATCCTTCGCGAGAAAACGCTTGATCTCTTTGGCGAAGGCCACCGGATCCTCCAGATCATAGAACATGGCGATGGACGTGATGATGTCGAATTGCTGATTCTTGACGGACGCCTGGAATCGTCGAGAGGGGAAAAAATCATGGATGATCTTTATTCCAGGCGCACAAAGACCACGGGAGATGTTCGACGGATCCACCCCTACCTTCAGGGTGCCCCGGGAATAAAATTTCAACAGCGTCCCGTCATTACAGCCGATATCCAGCACCTTCAGATCCTTTTTCGGGGCGATCATCCGACAAGCCGCGTCGACGACGCCGGCCAGATGTCCGGTCATCGTCTTATTGGTGCCGGATCTATACCAATACAGTTGATACAACAGGGCGGGCGGGACCGTATGGGTCATCTGCAGCAAACCGCAGGCGGGGCTCTTGCAATGCGATAAGGCCAGGGGGAACCGGGTCGTGGGCGGCGCCGGCTGGCCTGGCTTGATAAAAAGCCCCTGCAGATACTGTTTGCCGAGATCGATGACCTTGGTCAAGGAATGTGAGCCGCATACGCGGCAGCTTGTTCGAGCGGCGATCTTCATATGCGCACAGCTCCTTTCAGAGACGCGACGCGCACCAAATCCGCCTCGACCATCATCTCAACCAACTCTCGGAATTTCACGGTCGGCTTCCAGGCGAGCATCTTTTTGGCCTTGCCATAGTCGCCCTGCAAGAGATGGACTTCCGAAGGTCTGTAAAACGTCTTGTCAATGGCCACGTACTTCTTCCAATCTAGATCGACGTAACGGAACGCTAATTCCACGAATTCTTTTACGGAATGGGTCTCGTTGGTCGCGATGACATAGTCGTCGGGCTTGCTTTGTTGAAGCATAAGCCATATCGCCTTGACGTAATCGCCGGCAAAACCCCAGTCTCTCTTGGCAGATAAATTTCCCAGCAGCAGCTTGTCTTCCTGCCCGTGCTTGATCCTGGCGACGGTGTTGGTGATCTTCCGAGTCACGAACTCGAATCCCCGCCGGGGCGATTCGTGATTGAAGAGGATCCCGTTGCAGGCGAACAGGCCATATGCTTCGCGGTAATTGCGGGTCAGATCGAAGCCGGCGACCTTGGAAATTCCATACGAAGATCGCGGGTGGAACGGCGTGTTTTCGTTCTGGGGGACCTCCTTCACCTTTCCGAACATCTCGCTCGAACCCGCAAAATAAAATTTGCAGCGTGGTGCGTTTTCTTTCAAAGCGGATAAGATGTAATGCGTCCCGTTGATGTTTGCGTTGATGGTCGAAAACTCATCTTCGAACGAATAACTCACGAAACTTTGCGCTGCCAAATGGTAACACTCGTCAAATCTGAACTTTGAAACGACACCGAAGATGCTGGCGTAGCTCTCCAGGGAGGCGCCGTGCAGGCGCAATCTTTTCAGTAAATGCCGTATCCTCCACAAGCGGTGCTCCGGGTCTTCCAGGGCGACGCGGCGCACGATCCCGTGCACCTCATACCCTTTGGACAATAAAAGCTCGGCCAGGTAAGAACCGTCCTGGCCCGTGATGCCTGTGATAAGAACTTTTTTCATGGTGGATCTCCTTCGTGTCGACCGTGAGCCGGTTTTTGTGCCGAGGCGATTAGGAAATGGCCATGTCTCGGATCGATCCAACAAAGCAGATCTGATATCATGCCCGCCAGCGGCAAATAACCCTTTGATGAGACATCGATATTTGTAAAACCTGTTTTTGCCAACACTTGTTTCAGGCAGATATACGACAAGACCCGCACGTGTCCGACCGTTCCGCTCACTCCCGTGCGTTGGTATTCATCTAAAAACGCTTCGTCCTTCGGTTCATCCGCGTGCCAGATAAACGGGTTCCCGATATGCCAACCGTTGATAAACGTCAGAGAAAAAGGCTGCCAACCGAACAGAAGGGCAAAGATATTGATCCACGACGCAAGGTTCTCGGTGAGGATGATGATCTGCCCGCCGGGTCTCAGGCACCTGAAACACTCCTCGAGATATAGTCTGGTGTTGTGCATATGCTCGATGTTCTGGCTTGATAAGATGAAATCAAAATAATCGTCCTTGTAGGGCCACGCGCCATTCAGATCAAACTTGGAGCACCGGATCCCCATTCGCGAACTTGACTCTCGATATGACTTGACGAATTCGACCCCGTGAATCTCCTGGGGATTAAGGATCTCCGCGAATTCCATGGTGACCTTCCCGTTTCCGCACCCGACGTCCAACATCCTGGATACGTTTCTTTTCAGAACAAGATCCTTCCCGAGCTTATTACATCTCTCTTGGCCATCGACAAAAACCTTAGGCGCGATGAATTTCAGAAATTTCCTTATCATGGGCGGCTGTCCATCAAGGGGTTCATGTCGACGGGTTTGCAAAATCAAAAATATGCCCTAAGACCTTTTTTACTCCGCAGGCAAAATAATTCAGATCGGAAACGCTTCGGACAGCGAAAATTTTCCGCAAGATGAACTCCGGGACAAAGGCCGTGCGGTAGATGCCCTGGACGAACCCTTTCAAGGCCGCATCATCTATCGGTGCCGCCATCACGGGCCTCTTCATGTCGTAGTCGTCCCAGTCCTGCGTCCGCAGCCAGCCGTTCCTGCGGCACTCCTCGAAGAGCCTTGAGCCCGGATACGGGATGACGAGGGTCGCCTGCACGGTGTAGGCAAGGCCTTTGACGAGCAGGCGCCGGCCCAGCTCAAGGGTCTTTGCCGCCTGTTCCCGCGTCTCCCACGGATAGCCGAACATGATGGTGATATGCGGATACAGGCCCGCCCGGCGCGCCGCAAGACAGGACGGGGTGATGTCCTCGACCTTGAGGTCCTTGTCGATGCGGTCCAGCGTCTCCTGGTTCGCCGACTCAAGGCCGAACAGGACCAGGCGAAAGCCGGCGGCCTTCATGCGGCGGTATTCCTTTTCGGTGAGCGCCCCGAAGCGCATGTTGCAGTCGATGACCACGCGGCGATGCAGGCCCCGACGGATCACCTCATCGCAAAATTCCGCGAGCCAATCGCCGGCCGGAAAGGTCCCCGTGTCGTCCATGATCTCCCGGACTCCATGGCGCTGGACCAGATATTCGATTTCATCCACCGCGTTCGCCACCGTTCGTTTCCGGTATGACGGATACAGCGTCGGCCAGGAACAGAAGGTGCAACGCCCCCACCAGCAGTCGCGGCCCGCCATCACGTACGCGCCCGGCGTCCTCTTGAAGTTGCCGTTTTTAAAAGCATACAGGTTCCAATGCGTCAGGGCGCGGTCGATCAGCGGCGCGGCATCCAGGTCATGGTCCAGACGGAAGGTCCCCGTCGACTTGACCGCGTCGCCTTGCCGGTACCAGATGCCGGGCTCGAGGCGTCGGGCGTCCCACGCACCTTGGGCCCTGTTGAAGGAATCGCAAAGATTGCGAAGGAGAAAGTCATAATCGCCGCCGGTCAGGACGGCGTCCACCCGGGAACGCTCGAACGATTCCTGCGGCAAAGCGGTCACGTGGTCGCCGAAGAGGACCGTCAGGAGACGGGCGTCGCCCCGCTTCAAGTCGTCGATGGTGCGCCAGTGGCGCTTGACGACCGGCGTCTTGGTCTCCATGGCGATGAGGTCAGGACCAAAGGCCTTGACCTCGTCCAGAAACCGCTGTGCCGTCCACCCCTGCGCGATGCCGTCCAGCCACAGCACCTCGTGGCCCGCCTCCCGCAACATGGTGGCTGCGCTCGCCGGCACGACCGGATAGATGAACGTGGGCTCCCTGAAGTACTGGAACTGCCGGTTCTGAGAAAGGAGCGGCACGCCCCTCTCTGATCCAATGGGAGGATACGCCAAAATGATCTTCATAACGCCGTGTCTCTTCTTTTAGCCTATGTCTCTTCCTTCAGCCGGGGCGAGAACAGGCCCCGCAAAAAAAAGACGCCGTATGTCAGGTGGCTCGTGATGATGCCCAGGATCGTCAGCGCGATCAGGCCGGGACGCCTTGCATGCAGAGAACCCAAGAGCACCGCAAGGCCGTAGGTCCCCAGCAGGACGAGAAAGAGGTCCGCGGGCAGCAGGAACGGCCCCCCGATCAGGAATACCACGAAGAGCGACGGCATGCAATAAGACCAGCGCCGGGATGTCTGCGGGTAGCGCTTGACGAAGTAACCCCGGTGCGTGGCGTAGCCGGCGATCTGACACAGGTGCGGTCCAAAGAGCGGCCGGCGATGGTGATAGACGAGGACCGCCGGGTCATAAACGATCTTGAGGCCCAACCCCTTGACGATCCCCAGGCACAATATTGTGTCTTCTCCGGGCCAAAAGTTCGTGCGAAAGCCGCCCAGCTTGAAGAAGACCTCTTTGCGCACGAGCAGGTTGCAGGAAGGGTAATCGTCGATCATCCGGCGCTTTGCCGGCGCATATCTATACCTGTAAGACCCGCTCATGGCCGCGGATTCATAGACCATCCCGCTCGCCCTGCGGCGAACGGGTTCATCCGAAGGCGTGATGGCCGGGCCTGCGACCGCAGCGACCTGAGGGTCTTGAGCAAAGAGGGCGAGCGCGGAGGCAAGCCAGTTCTTATCCGGATAGGCATCATCATCCAGGAAGGCCAAGACCTCGCCCCGGGCGTGCCGTGCGCCCGCGTCCCTCTTGTCTGCCGGCAGGCGCGGTCCGGTCGGGATGATGCGTACCCGCGGATCATCGCACGCAAAGGCGGCATCCGGCAAGACCAGGACCTCGCACTCCTGGTGCGTCTGCCCCAGACAGTGCGCCAGGCACTCCTTGAGGTGCTCGTTTGCTCCCTTGACCGCGATAAGGATAGAGGCCTTCACGAGACACCCGGTCCCTTAGGGACGAACTCCTCTTCATGAGAAAACTCCTTTGCGTCCCGCTCCCTCGTCTTCTTGACGCTGATCTTGTCGTAATAACGCAGGATGTATAGCCGGTAGAAGACGGCCAGCGTGTCCCATCCCGTCTGCCAGAGGGCACGCGCTCCGATGCGGCCGTACCGGCGCCTCTGCTTCAAGACGATCGGCGCCTCGGCGATCTTGAAACCCAGGCGCTGGGCCACAGCCAACAACTCCAGGTCAAAAGCGAATTTTTTGACGAGGATCCCGGGGAAGACCTCTTCCAGGACCTGGCGCCGGAAGACCTTGATGCCTGTCTGCGTATCGCGCAGCCGCAACTTAAAAAGTAACTTGATGACGAAATAATAGATGAAGCTGATGAACCGGCGTTGCAGGGAATATTCGATCTGGGACATGGGGTGGAACTTGGAACCGATGACCACGTCTACCGCCTCCCACTTCAGGATGTCGATCAGGATAGGGACGAAGGACGGCTCGAGGTCCAGGTCCGCATCGAGAAAGACGATCAGTTCCCCGTCGCAGTAACGGAAGGCCTTCTTGAGCGCGCGCCCCTTGCCGTAGTTCTCGAGGTTCCTCTTGACCTTGATGCGCGGGTGGCGCCGGGCCGCCTCGAGCGCCTCCCGGAGCGTGCCGTCCCGGCTGCCGTCGTTGATGACGATCACCTCATAATCAAGGTCCATGGCGTCAAAGGTCGCCACGATCTCTTCAAGGGAAGGCCGGATGAACGCCTCCTCATTGAAGGCGGGCACGATGACGGATATCTTCTCTTTAACCTGACGCACGCGCTGACCTCCTCAAGGAAAAGACGAGCCCCCACGCGAGCACGGACGCGGATATCACGACCAAGACCCCGACCACCTGGACGAGCGAGCGGTGGAAGGCGGCGATCCCGGCGACCTGCAGGAACGCCGCCCCGGTCAAGACATAGATGAAGTTGTTGTGGTGGCGGGAGAGGTGGAAGAGCATCAGGATCTGGACGATGGCGTAACACGACATGCTCAGGGCGAAATACCTCACGAGGCTGACGGCCTGGGCCGGCGCCTTTCCCGCCAACAGCCCTAATATTTGAACAGGCCAGAGAAAAGAAGCGCACACGACCGGGCCGCACAGGAACCCCACGATGAGCAGGCTCTTGGCCAGAAGCGAACGCACATCCTCGGCGCGCGCGTGCGCGTCCACGACCTTGGGGAACATCACGAGCCCGACCGCAGAAGGAAAGAAGAGCGCGACCTTGCCGATGATCTGGCCGACGGAATAGTAGCCGGCATCCAGCGGAGAGAAGTAGTGCTTCACGAGGACGATGTCCGCGTTGGTGAAAAGATAAAACGACAACGTCGACAAAAAGACGGGCACGAAGTACGCCAGGACACCGTTCCAGGCCATGGGCCGGGGACGGGTCCTCAACCACACGGCGCAACGCAGCCATGGCGGCACGAACCGATAACAGAAGCATAAGCTCACGAGGAAGGCGACAATGAACCCGAGGAAGGCGCCGCCCGCCCCCCACCCCAAGAGGACCAAGAGGACGCCGGTCCCCAG
>Ga0307419_10000705_pt1 | contig 17163 bp, 14 predicted proteins | sample SalMarWE160230MG_2_FD_202512 | JGI IMG/M metagenome (GOLD analysis project Ga0307419, IMG submission 202512) | Salt marsh sediment microbial communities from the Plum Island Ecosystem LTER, Massachusetts, United States - WE1602-30 | ecosystem: Environmental > Aquatic > Marine > Intertidal zone... | reverse complement strand
TTTTCGCATTGATCCTAATTCTGGTCTGTATCCTTGGTGCTGTGGCAACTCATGGATTTTTATGGTCCTTCCAAGAAATGACATATCGCCGGTTGCTTAGATCACTTCCAGAACCATCCGGCTGGAAGCCAGAAACTAATATACTAGATACATCTGCTATTCACCATTAGGGTTTCGGAATTTTGATGTGAATGGTCAATATTGCGAAGTGATCGAGTTTTTCGAGAGTGAACTTCCCCTGACGGACTGGCATATATTGACGTATGAGGAAGATGCCATGACCCCAAAAAATGATTACTACATCCTTGAGACAAGAATCGACTTGTCATATCAAGAGAGATATTGTCTCAGAATATTTATTGGAACAAAGGCGAACAATTTAGGGGTCCAAATGGATGAAAGAGTGTGGTTCTATGCAACTATCAAGGAGAAAGAGGATGCTTCCTGTAGCTTCTGGTAATTAAACTAGCGTGCGCCTTGGCCACCTGCACTTTGATTTATCCAGTGGCAATAAACTCTCTTCCCATAATCAAGAAAATCACCCCAGGTAATACCTGGGGTGATTTCAATTATGAAGGATTAATCGCTACTTCATCCTGCTTCCTCCAACAGCCAATTCAATCACTCGTTACAAACGACACCCCCACCAACCCGGCGCCTGAATGCACGGAGAGGCCGGCCGACATCTCGGCCAGCAGGATATCCTGCGGACAATCCATGCTCGTGCGCAGTTGAGCTTCGAATTGCCTCGCAGCTTCTGCCGCAGTGACGTGGATGATCGCCATGCGTTCGATCGACTTTCCGGCAGCACCTTCCACAGTGAGTTCGATCACGCGCTCGAACGCCTTTCCCTGCGTGCGTACACGCTCCAGCAGATCCAGCTTTCCGTCCTGAATAGTGAGGATCGGCTTTACGTTGAGTACATTGGCGATCCCCGCCGCAACGTGTCCCACACGGCCACTCATCGCCAGATACTTCAACGTCGCCAGGGCGGCAAACAGCTGCGAGCGCGCTCCCACATCCTGCGCACAGGCGATGACCTCTTCCTTGGAAGCCCCATCTGCAGCGGCTTCTGCGGCAGCCAACGCCATGAAACCCTGGCTCATGCTCAACGTGCGCGTATCGACGACAGCAATGTCCTTCCCCGGCATTGAATCGCGTGCCGTGCACGCCGCGCTGTAGATAGCGCTCACCTCGCTGCTCACGCAGAAACAGATCACCGTGTCGGCGCCCCCATCCATCACATCTTGAAAGGTCTGCATGAAGACACCGGGCGCAGGCGCCGAAGTCGTCGGCAATGCGCCTTCCCGATCGATGCGCTCAAACAGCGCTGCATCGTCGATATCCACGCTGGTGCAAAACGTTTCCTCCCCGAAATGGACATTCACGGGAACCTGTACGATATTCCATTTTGCGGCCACTGCCTGGGGCAAACTGGCGTCGCTGTCGGTGACGATCGCAATTTTCGGCACGTTCTCCTCCTCCATACTCATCGTTGATGACAACACCAAATCAGAGTAGTAGATGCCGCACGTTTATTCCTTCTTGGTAAAATGACGCTAGAATCAGGACACCATCCGAAGCTGTTAACAGCCATGATTGAAATCAAAAACCTGCAAAAAACCACAGGGCAGCGCACAACGGTCGACATCTCGCTGTTAAAGATCATCCCCGGCCAGGTTGTGGGGCTGGTCGGACCCGCAGGCAGTGGAAAAAGCGAACTACTTGCCATGCTGACGGGTAAATCGCGGCCATCCACAGGCACGCTGCGGGTAGCAGATCTCGACCCCGTCGCCGATCACCAAGAGTACAGCCGAAGAGTCGGCTTCCTCTTCGCCGAAGATGGGCTTTACCAGCAGCGTTCACCCTTCGCCAACCTGCAGTTCCACGGCAAACTGCACGGCCTGTCAAAATCCAAGGTGCAGGAAACCCTGGGTCGAGTGGGACTCGCCGATCATGGCAAATCCAAATTGGACAAGCTTTCATCCAGCCTCAAACGCCGCCTGGCTTTCGGTCGTGCTATCCTGCACGACCCGGAAGCCTTGATCCTGGAAGAGCCGTTTGCCCGCTGCGACAAATCCTCGATCGACTTGCTCTCAAATTTGATTCGCACCCTCGCCGAGCGCGGGGCAGCGGTGCTTATCCTGGCAGACGACAGCACGCTGCTCGAACCGATTTGTGACACGATCCATACACTCAATGAGGGACGTATCCAGTCGACACGCAAACCGGGAGAATCACGTGAAACGAGTTTGCCCTTCAAAATCCCGGTTAAGCTGGAGGGGCGGGTCGCCCTGATCAATCCCGCCGACATCATCTACGCCGACGCCGAAGAAGGACGAGCCGATCTTCACACCACCGATGGCGAGACTCTGCCCACGCAATTCACGCTCTCCGAACTCGAAGTGCGCCTGGCTCGCAGCGGATTCTTTCGTGCCCACCGCGGCTACCTGGTCAATTTGCAGCACGTAACGGAAGTGATTCCCTTCACGCGCAACAGCTTTTCCCTGCGCCTCGACGATTCGGAAGCCACACTGATCCCCCTCAGCAAAACCGCCGCTGCCGAACTTAAAGACTTGCTTGGATATTAATTCGGACACATAGATTGTGAAAACTCCGCTTCGCATTAACACAATTTTGTCCAAATCGGGCTGTTTCTGCTGAATTTCACCGCATTTTTACGCTCCATTGAACCCTGACCGGGCGCCATTCGTCTTCGAAAATCCGCCGTTCGGCAGTTTTTTATTGCAGTGCCCTCGAAATATATATATCGTTGGGACAAATCCAAACGTTGCCCGAAGTAATCCAATCGTATCCGGCGGTTAGGAGTTACACTCAATGAAAGCGATTCAAGTCAATGACCTGCACCGTTATTACAACGGCGTGAAAGCCGTGCAGGGTATCAGATTCGACGTCGAGTACGGCGAAATCTTCGGATTTCTAGGCCCCAACGGTGCCGGAAAATCGACGACCATCAAAGTCCTCACCGGACAACTGCGGCCGACCTCCGGCTCTGCCCAGGTCGTCGGCTGCGACGTTGTGGAGCAGCGCCAGCAGTTGAAACCGCAGATCGGCGTGGTTTTCGAGTATCAGAATCTATACGAACGGCTCTCAGCGAAAGACAATCTGCAATTTTCTGCACGATTGTACGGTGTATCAAAAAGTCGGGTCAATGAGACCTTAGAACAAGTCGGCCTGCTGGATCGGGCGAAGGACAAAATCAAGACCTACTCCAACGGCATGAAGCAGCGATTGCTGATTGCCCGGGCGTTGTTACATCAACCCAAGGTGCTCTTCCTGGACGAGCCGACGCGAGGCCTGGATCCGGGTGTGGCGCGCGGGATTCGTAAAATCGTGGAGCAGCTCTCGAATCAAGGCGTGACCGTATTCCTCACCACGCACTATATGGAGGAAGCCGACCGCTTGAGCGACCGCGTGGCGATCATCCACAAGGGCAAGATCGTGGCCATCGACACACCGGCTGCGCTCAAAGCGGAACACGGTGAAAGCCAAAACGCCACGCTGGAAGACGTCTTTATCAAACTCACCGGAAATGAACTATATTGATCGGGCAGAATTGTAAACCATGCAGAAAGTCGTGTTCTACTTATTTACTATGAAATTCCTGCGTAGAAAGGATTGATCCAATGGCTAGCCAAAACAATATAGGCACGAAGGTCTCGAAGTGGCAGCTGATCTGGACCATCGCAAGCAAGGACTTTATCGACGGACTTAAACGCCGTCAAATGCTGAACTATATACTCACGATCATCTTCCTGTTGGTGCTGTACCGCTTCTTGCCCATCATCGGAAACGCCGACGCGCCGCCGCTGCTGGTGGTATTCGACGGCGGCAAATCGGAACTGATGCAGAGCCTCGAACTCAGCGAAGCCGTCCAATTGCGCACCTCCGAGTCCTACGATGACTTGCTGTATCAGGTGGGAACCGAAGACCGCAACACAATGGGCCTGGTCCTGCCGGTAGATTTCGACCAGCGCGCAGGCAACAGCGAAACGATCGAGTTGCAGGCTTATATCGATCATTGGGTGAGCAGCGAAGACGAAACCGCCATGAAGACGGGTATCGAAGCCGAGATTGCCAGATTGTCAGGCACGTCCATCGACATTCGCATTGAACGGGACTACCTGACGCAGCCGGACAGCGCCTTCTCCTTTTACATCGCCTTCGGACTTTTGATCGTGATATGGATGATGGGCATGATGGTCACCCCACAGCTCATCGTCGAGGAGAAAACCAACCGCACCATCGACGCCTTGCGGGTCTCCCCCATCACGATGGCAGAACTGCTGATCGGGAAAGTATTGGTCGGAGCCGCGTACTGCATCCTGATGAGCAGCGTGGTTTTGGTTACCTACGGCAGCTTCGTGCTGCATTGGTGGGCCATGGCCGGTGCGATCATCTGTGGGACTTTTTTCATCGTATCTATCGGTATGCTCCTGGGCATCAAAATCAACGATGCGCGCCAGATCAATCTGTGGACCTTCATCATATTTCAACCGCTGCTCATCAGTATGATTCTGGGCATCTTTGAGGCCGTCTCCCCGGGACTGCGGGCTGCCATGCGCTGGTTGCCCACGGTTGCCATGGGCAACGCCGCGGCACAGTCCATCGCTGCCAGCGTGGATTTGGCTGCATATCTGCAATCCCTGCTCATCATGATCGTGTGGGGTCTGGCCTTTTTCCTGATCGACGCCTGGCTCCTGCGACGCATGGAACAGTAGAACACGAACGAGATATGCTCTGGTTCGAGAGCACACGTATGACCGTTCCCGACACAAGGAAGGATCGAATGCCGAACAAAAACAAGTCGTCAATAGAATGGATACGCATCGTGCTGTCCATAGCCAGCAAAGATATTTTGGATGCCTTTAAAAATCGCCTGACCATATCGATCATCTTGGGTGTGGGCATGATCGTGCTTTCCGGGCAACTGCTGCCGCTGGTGATGAAACTGCGTCCCGAGCAGCGGGCATATATGTTCGACGAATCGGGATCGACCTTCGTACAGGAACACCGCCAGGGGGACGGATTCCGGCTCATCCCCATTTCTTCCCTGGAAGCCATGCAAGAACAGGTCGCTGCAGCTTCGAGCAGCTCTATCGGCCTGGTGCTGCCACAAGATTTCCTCGAAAAGCTGGAAGGACAAGCTCCGGTCGAACTGCAGGCGTACTACGCGCACGCCATGTGCGGAAAGCCAGTCAAGGAATCCATGGACTTCTTTACTGATCAACTCAGCGAGATACTGGAACGGTCGGTTAGCCTTTCCTGGGAAGGCAACGTGGTCTATCCCTCGTTGAAATCGGGGGGACATCCTTTCATGGTCAGCATATCGCTGGTCGTGGCGACACTCACCATCGGTATGGCACTCGTTCCGCTGCTGATGATCGAAGAGAAAGAACGCCACACGATGGAAGCGCTGCTGGTCTCGCCCGCCAGCTACGGGCAGATCGTCGTCGGGAAGGCCTTGTCGGGGTTGTTTTACTGTTTCCTCGCCGTGGCAGTGGTCTACACGCTGAACGTCCGTTTACTGGCCAATGGATGGCTTGCGCTGCTGGCCGTGCTGGCGGCCGCCTTGTTCACCGTTTCGTTGGGACTGCTCTTCGGTGTGTTCTTCGAGCAGCAGGCGAGCATGAACATGGTCATGGGTTTGACCCTGATGCTCCTGATGGTGCCCGTGATCCTGGCCGCAACCTCCACAGCCAATTATCCACCACTGCTGCAAACCATCCTGCCCTGGCTGCCTTCGGTCGCCATGGTCGAGCTCTTCAGCGCTTCGTTCTCGCAAACACTCGATGGGGGAACGCTGCTGGTTAACTTAAGCATCCTTGTTGGGTTGGCGCTGCTGCTCTTACTGCTGGTAACCGCACGCGTACGCCGGATGGACCATTAACAATATTCAAACGGAGTAATCCGTTATGGAATCAGGAGAGAAAACCACCCATGACCAAGTTACAAACCAGGCAAAATCTGCGCACGATCGCAGCCATTGCATCCAAGGATATTAGTGACGCGCTTAAGAGCAGGGTGATCCTGCTCAACCTGGGCGTGCTGGTCCTACTTCTGCTTCTGATCAAATTCGCTCCCCGGCTGTGGAAACCGAACCGCCTGGATCTGGCCTATTACGATGCCGGCGATTCCAGTTTGATCGCTGCGCTAACCGATCAGCCGGATATCCGTCTTTTCGAAGCCGAATCCCAGGCCGGCTTAATCGAACGGCTGGACGACGGAGATCAGGGGCCGCTGGGAGTGGTCATCCCCGCAGAATACGACTATAAGCTGGAGACAGGAAACCCACCAACACTGCGCGGCTTTCTGCTCTGGAATCGACGCAGCACCGCAGACACCGTGAAAGCCAGAGTCGCAGATCGGTTGGAAAGTATCAGCGGAGATCCCGTACGCATCGAGATCGAGCAACTCGTCGACTACGCACCGGATGCCATGGGCGAGATGCGTATCACCGCCTTGATCGTGGTATATGCCTTGTTCTACGTCGGGCTGTTCACCACGCCGCATTTGATGATGGAAGAAAAACAGACCAAAACGATGAACTCGCTGCTCGTCTCGCCCGCCAGCGTGCCCCAGGTCGTTGCCGGTAAAGCGCTGGCCGGCCTATTTTTCGTGTTGGTTACAGCATCGGCCGCGCTGGCCTTCAACTGGACCTTCATCGTCCGTTGGGACATCGCCATACTCGGACTGCTTGGCGGTGCGCTGCTGGGCGTTTCGCTGGGATTGCTTCTCGGCGTGCTTTTCGAGAACAAACAGCAGCTGAATACCTGGATGATGATCCTGGCTCAGCCCCTGCTGATTTCTCTATTCCTGTCGGCCATCGATCCTATCTTTCCCCAAATCGTACGCGACCTACTGGCCTGGATTCCAACGGTGGCGCTCTCGCTCGTATTCCGTTATGCTTTTTCGAGCGGCACCTCCATGGGCCAGATCGCAACTTCATTGGGAATTGTGCTGGGGAGCGCGATGCTGTTACTCATGGGAGTCGTATGGAAGGTTGTCGCGATGGACCGCGGATGATAGTCGTGAAGTGTGAAAATTCCCTACAACGAGTAGCGCCCAGGCATTTTACCTGAACGCTCTCATTATTGGAGACAGACTTGGGTTACTTGCCCGAACCAAACGGAAATCAATATGATCGAATCCGGTCAGGGATTCATTAATACGGTGGTTAAGGCTAGCGCTCGCGCAGCGGTCCGGTCTCTCGGATGCGCCGCACCATACGTTCCACCGGTTCCTTGCCAGGATCAGTCTGCGGACCGAAATGCCAGCGACTTTGCGCTTGCTTGGTCTTCAAGCGCGCCTTCAAACCGTAGCGCTTCATACCTCGGATCTGCAATATCTCGGAATTCATCCTGTCAACCTCCCTCCGTGCCGCTTACATGGGAATCGTTGCCAATAAAGATGCAATTCTCGTGCCAGAGCGAGGGATTTCCAGCGCGACAGCGCCGGTATAAATTCGTATTCTATATAGGAAGACGTTAAGTGCCCGGAATCGGTTCCAGACAGATTGTCAGGCGAGGGTCAGGCCACAATTGGCATCAGGTAAACGAGATGGGTACAATGGGATATATCGGAGGCTGGACATGCAGGAGGAAAATGCTGTGTCTCAAACAGAACGCCAACATCCCTGGTTTATGTGGCCGTTTGTCGCCGTGTGGCGCCTGGTGGGCTGGATATTGGGATTGACCGGTCGTTTACTGGCCATCGTGCTGGGAGTCGTGATGATTATCATCGGTGTACCCCTCAGCATGACCGTTATCGGCGCCATCTTCGGTGTACCACTTATCATTCTCGGGGTATTGCTGCTGCTGCGGGGTCTCTTCTAAAACAGAAACCGTTATCCACCTAACGTGCGAACCGCTTCTACTACGGCCTGCACCGCCCGGTCGATTTCCGCGGCGTTGTTCATCTTTCCAACGGAAAAGCGCACCGTTCCCATGGCATATTGCATGGGAACATCCATTGCCTGCAGCACACTGGAGACGTCCACCCCTTCAGTGTGACATGCCGCGCCTGCGGAAGCCGCCACCCGATCGGCAATCGTCGCCAGCAAGGTGTTGGCTTCGATTCCGCGAAATCCCACGCTTAGCGTGTTCGGCAAGCATCGATCGGGATGCCCATGCAAACGTATGGAATCGGGATCGTCAAATCCAGCCCGCAATCCCTGCCGCAGCCGCTGGCGCAGATCGTGCATGTGCGCTGCATTTATCGCCAGATCGGCGGCGGCGATCTCGGCCGCCTGTCCCAATCCGACGATCTCGAGCACGTTCTCGGTGCCGGGGCGGCGTCCCGCCTCGTGATCGGCGCCGTGCATGAGCTTCTCCAATTTCACGCCGGAACGGATATACAATGCGCCGACCCCCTTCGGCGCATAGAACTTGTGGCCGGCCACGCTGAGTAGATCGACCCCCAGCTCGCCGACCCGCACGGGGATTTTGCCCAGCGACTGCGCTGCGTCCGTGTGCAGGAGCACTCCATGCTCGCGCGCCAGCGTGGCGATTTCTTCGATGGGCTGGATCGTGCCCACCTCGTTATTGGCGTGCATGATGGTGATTAAAACCGTCTCGTCGGTAAGCGCCGCAGCGACATCGGAGGCTTCGACCCGTCCGTACCCATCGACGGGCAGCACAGTGATGCGAAAGCCCTGAGACTCTACATAGCGGCAGGGTTCCAACACCGCCGGATGCTCCACGGCCGAGGTGATGATGTGACCGCCGCGCAATTTCAATGCGCTGGCTGCGCCGCGAATGGCCATGTTGTTCGATTCTGTGCCGCCGCTGGTGAAGATGATCTCACCGGGCTGGCAGCCGAGCAGACCGGCAACCTGACCGCGCGCCTTCTCGACCGCCTGGCGTGCTGCGACTCCGTACGGATGCGCGCTGGAGGGATTGCCGAAATTCTCAAAAAGATATGGTTCCATCGCCTGCGCCACGCGCGGCTCGATCGGCGTTGTGGCGTTGTAGTCCAGGTAGATCGGCATTTCGGGCATGAGGCATCGCCTCCCAGAGAATTTCTACAAATATAGTATCAGATTCGACCTCATCCCCCTTCAATCATCCTGAGCGGAGGGCGAAGCCCGCAGTCGAAGGATCCTTCGACTTCACTCGCTGCTGCGCCACTCGCTCCGCTCAGGATGATTAGAAGAAATAGATGCAAGGAGATGGAAAAGCAAACCTTTACAACGCACCCCAAATCGGATATTAAACCAACCTATGCCCCATATTGAGTAGATACATCCCTGCTTCACACCGTCAACTTCAACTTGCTTTCTGTTTCCTGCCACGGAGGAAAACATGCGGTCACACGCTCGTAAGCTCTTGATCACCATCTTTATCTTCGGCCTTCTGGGCTTACTCGCCGCCTGCCAATCCACACAAACCCCTTCGGCACCACCGCCGAGTCCCACCGCATCTCCCACAGCCACGATCACATCCACGCCGTCCCCTTCGCCCACACCCACGCGCACGCCGATGATGGTCGCGCCGTCCTACAACGGCTTCACACCGCCCGGCGCGCTGGCGACTCTGGGCAAAGGCTCGGTCAATTGTTTCACCCTCTCTCCGGACGATGAATATCTCGCCGTCGGTGGTCCTGGTGGCGTGTATTTCTACGACGCAGAAACCCTGGCCGAAATCTGGCGCGACCCCCATCCGGCCTGCAGCCTGGATTTCTCGCCCGATTCGTTCATGTTGGCGATTGGAACCGATGCAAGCGTGATCGTGCTTAACACGACAAACGGGAATGAGTTGTTTACTTTGCGGGAAGACTTCGTTGACGAAGTCGAGACCGTAGCTTTCTCGCCAGACGGTTCGACGCTCGCTATTGGAGATTATCAGGGAGAACTAATAAGTATAGTCTCCATCTCGGATATAAATCGTAACCACCACATTTTGACCAGCTTCGAATATCCGGAATCTGCTTCTGATATATCGATACAATATTCACCAGATGGAACGCGATTGTTTATTGAAGGTCGGTTTCGCATTTCCGCCCTGGATTTGACCTCCCTCTCACCAGATAACACACTCGAGGATATTTACATCAATGATAAATGGGATTATTGTTGTGGTGAAGGAGCACTTGTAAAAATAGCTTCATTCGACATCTCACCAGACGGGAAATCTCTTGCGGTAGGTTGGATAAACGGCATAACTACTCTGCCTTTCACCCTCATTAATATTGATGCCAAAGAAATTTGGGGCGAATCAAATTGTTATGAACTCGGTATGTCTGGAGGCGCCTACCATGCATTCTCGCCCGACGGGCATCTAATTGCCGATAGAGCCGACTCTGGTTATTCAGGAACAATTTTCATTTCAGACGCCCATACATTTGAAACGATATACACGATCCCCGTCGGCGAACTGAGTGAGATAGCCCTTCATCGGTTTGTAGAAAAAGGTCTTGCATTTTCTGCTAACGGCGATACTCTCATCGCTTTACAGAATTACAGTTTCATCGCCTTTCTTGACACCGAAACTGGTGAATCACTCCGCATCCTCACCGATCACAACTCGTGGTGTGGAGAGATGGCCTTCTCCCCGGACAGCAGCCAGCTTGCAACCTCATACTTTGCGCAAGGCATTATCGTTTGGGACGTTGAAAGCGGCGAACCTGCCGAGCCCCCATTATGGACTGACCACTATTCCATCCGCGGTCTTTATTATGCTGAAGATGGCAGTCTCTACGCCAAAGGAAAAAACCGCGATGATGTATTGGATAAAGCAAATCTTTGGGAATTCAAAGAAGGAGAGTTCATACCCTCATCCTTCTCGATGATACCTGTAGCTTATCCCGTTGCAGAATGCAATGATGAAGGACAAATAATTATCAATTATCCGTCGGCAGAAGTAACACAACGCGTGTTGCGTGGTCCTAAATGTACATGGTCGCCAACCTTGGCTGTTTCACCCGACACTACCCACATCGCTGTTGCAGAGAAAGACCAAGTCAGATATTGGGATCTCGTTTCTGAACAGCAAGAACAGATTTATACCTATCAGCAAGGATGGGATATTGACAGAATTGCCCTGAGCAATGAATTGCTCACAGTTAGTGGAAAAGAAGACCGGAAATCAGAAGCTGTTACGGTTATTTGGGATTTGACGACGGGGGAAATCGTTGAGGTACTCAAAGGCCAACGCGAATCGATCCTCGACATGGCCTTCTCTCCGGACGGAACCATCCTGGCAACCCGCTCATTCGACGGCACGATCGTTCTCTGGCCGATCGGCGATCAATAAATCACGCCTCAATTCAACCTCCACACTCATTCTCAACGTAATGTAGACCCTTAGGGTCTGAAACAAATTGTTTACCAGGTTACAACCGACAATCATCTCATACGTAAAGCCTTGGTCAGTAAAGAAGACAAATATCCATCGACTTATGACCTAGACTCGAAAGCGCAGCTCGCTCCGCTCGGGATGAAACACAAGACTCCCTCTCCCCTGTGGGGAGAGGGAATTCTCTTTACTCCCCTATGGGGTGAGGCTGTGTGAGGGGGATTCCAGCAATAATCCTCACCCATCCACCCCGATTCCATTTAGAATACATACGACGCCAGGGAGCAGCAAACTGTGCAAGCCACATTTATGCACCTCGCCGACGTGCACCTCGGCTACAAACAATACGGCAGCGAAGCGCGCTTCAACGATTTCGCCCGCGCCTTCGACGCCGCTGTCGACGTGGCCCTCGAGCGGCAGGTGGATTTCGTCGTACTCAGCGGCGACCTGTTCCATAAGTCGGCCATCGACCCGCCGACTCTGCTGCAGGCGGTCAACCGGCTGGACAAACTCGGCCGGGCCGAGATCCCCGTCGTGGCCGTCACCGGCAATCACGATCGCGCCCGCTACCGCGACCCCTTCCGCCGTTCCTGGCTCGATTACCTCTCCGAACGCGGCCATCTGATCCTGCTGCGACCCTCCTTCGAGGGTAAGACCATCCAATTCCCCCTCTGGGACGGAACCCAGGGCGGCTGCATCGAGATCAAGGGCGTGCGCCTGGTCGGGCTGCCCTATTTGGGATCGGCCATCGATAGCGTGCTGGAGGAAATCCCCGTTGCACTGGAAGCGTTAAGCCCGGCCGAATACACCCTGCTCATGGGCCACTTCGGCCTGGAGGGCGAAGTACCGGGCATGGCCGGCGGCGTCTCCCACAACGCCATCGCGCCGCTGCACGGACACGTCGATTACCTCGCCCTCGGCCACCTGCACAAACCCTTCCAGCGTCAGGACTGGGTCTACAACCCCGGCGCCCTGGAAACCTGCGGCATGGACGAACGCGATTGGCAGGGCGGGGTCTACATCATCAGCGTCGACACTGAGCAAAAACCCAAACACCAGGTCGAACACGTGCCCATCCCCCGCCGCCCGTTCTACCGCTGGACCTTCGAGGTCGACGCCCACACCACGCCCGAAGCCTTGTATTCCGCACTGGAAACCTTCTTGAAAGACCGGAAGCGTAAACAGACCAGCAGCGACCGTAAACCCGTGGTGGAACTCAACCTGGAAGGCGTGCTGGCCTTCGACCGCGCCGCTCTGGACATTGGACAATTGCAAACGCTGCTGAAAGAGATCGTCGATCCGCTGCTTCCGCGCCTGCGCAACAACACCCGCGCCACCGAATTCGAGATCTCCGTCGAAGACGGCCGCTCGCGCTCGCAGCTCGAACGGCAGGTGATCCTCGACCTGATCCAGCGAGACGGCCGCTACCGCGAGCGGGCTGAATTCTGGACCGACCTGATCCAGGAAATCAAGCAATTGACCCTAACGGACCGCCCCGCGGACGAGATCGTCGAGACCCTGCGCCAACGCACGGCGGACGAGGGCTGAGCGACATGCAGATCACCCAGCTGGAACTGCGCAACGTCAAGAGCTACGCCGACTCGGTGAAAATCGACTTCGCCCCAGGGGTGAACGCCATCTCCGGTCCCAACGGCGCCGGCAAATCGACCCTACTGGAAGCCATCGGCTTCGCCCTCTTCGACTCGCTGCCCTACAAACAGGATGATTTTCTGCGCCTGGGCCAGAAGCGCGGCGAGGTTGCGGTGCATTTCATCGACGCCCTCGACGAGCGCGAGTACGTGCTCACGCGCCCGCTGGGCGGCGGCACGCCTTCGATCACCGACGCTGAGACCGAGCGTAAGCTGGAAGAAGGCAAGCAGGACGTAATAGATTGGCTCAAGAAACACATGGGCGTGGAACCCGGCGCCGACCTGACCGCCCTGTTCGAAGACGCCATCGGCGTGCCCCAGGGTCTCCTCACGGCCACGTTTCTGGAGAACGCGCCCGCCCGCAAGAAGAAATTCGACCCCTTGTTGCAGGTTGATGATTACGAGACCGTCTGGCACAAGCTGCTCGAATCTCAACGATATCTACGTGACGAGCTGCAAGCGCAAGATCAGCGCATTGCCGGACTGCAGGGCGAGTTGAAACGTCTACCGGATTTAAAGCAGGAGATCGAGCAGCTCGAGAGCGAGAGCATAAAAACAGAAAAAGACTTCAAAGCAGCCGCCAAGCGTTTGGATGAAGCCTCTGTAAAATTGGCCGCCCTGGAAGCGGACCGCAAGGCCATCGATAATGCCACCGGTGCCCTGCGTACCCTCGAAGCCCGAATGGAAGAACTGGCCAAGCAGTACGCCGATGCGTCTGAGGCGGTAAAAGAAGCCGAGACAGCCTGCCAGGTGCAGGGTGAAACCCTGCCGGCTTTCGAGACTTACGAAGCCGCAGAGCAGGAATTGAAAGCACTCGAGGCGAAACGGGTGGAACGCGATGCCCTGGGACAGACGCTGGCCGTCGTGGAGAAGGAACTTGCCCGCTTGGAGACGGAAATCAAGAGCCGGGAATCCACGCTCTCGGAGATCGAGGCGGCTGAAACCGAACTGGCCCGTATCCGGCCTGCCGCCGATCGTCAGTCGCAACTCGAGGCCGAATTGCCCCAGGCTCGCCAGGCCAACACGCGCCTGATCTTACTCAACGAGCAGCTGGAGAAGGAACACACGGCATTCGAAGCCCTGGAAACGCGCCGGGGCGAGATCGAAGTGGGTGTTCAGCGGCGCACCGAACTGGAAGAAGAAATACAGGGAGTCGCAGAGTCGCTGCGTGATCTCGAAGCGGAGCACGCCGGTCTGCAGGCCGAGTGCGTCGGAGTGGAACGCCAGCGGACACAGATCGTCGAACGGCTCGGCCTGCTGGAGACTGCCGACGAAGCGATCTGCCCGGTCTGCCGCCAGACTCTGGACGCCGCCCACCGGCAGAAGTTGGACCAGCACTATGCCGAAGAGCGCGCCGCTCTCGACCAGACGGAAATCCAATCGCGTAAACGGATGGACGAGATTGATAAGGAGATCGGCGGACTGAAGAAGACGGATCAAAAACTGCAGCGTGAATTGGCCAGCCTGCCGCTGCCCAAGCAGGAAGAGGAGATCAAACGCCAGATCGTACAAGCGCAGACGCAGCTGAAGAAACAGGAGAGCGAAGTCGACGACTTGCGTCCGGCGCCCGATAATCTGGCGGCCATCGAATCCGAACTCACCGATTTGGGCGATCCGCAATCGCAGGCAAAGGCCTTGCTGATAAAAATCGACGCTCGCCCCAAGCTGGAGTCCGATCAAAAGAAAACAAAGAAGGAACTCGATAAAACCGAAAAACAAGCCGCTCAAATCCGGACTCGGCTGGATGATTTCGCCGATCTCGATCGGCGCCTGACCGATGCCACTGCGCAGCGCGACGAAAGCACGGCGGAGCACCGGCGCTATCTGGAACATGCTGCGGTGGCAGGAAGCTATGCAGCACGGGCGGAAAAATTAGAGACCCTGGATGTCGTACTCCAGGAAGGCAAGGCGGAGAAAGCCCGCCTCGCAACCGAATACCAAAAAATCGATTCGGGCTACGACCGCGCCGAGCACGAGCGCCTCAAACAGGAACACGAGGCACTCGCCAGGGACCACGCCTCCCTGGAAACACGCCTGGCGCTGAGTAAGGAACGTCTCGCCGTCCTGCAGGACGAGATTTCAACCCTTCAGGCAAAAGAGACGGAGCTGCAGTCCGCCGGGCAGGCACGCCAGCGCCTGGAAGTGCTGGCTGAGAGTCTCGATTTCGTGCGTAAAACGGTGCGCCAGGCCGGCCCCTACGTCACGCGCGCATTAGTCCAGGTGATCTCCCTCGAAGCGATGCGCATCTACGCTGAGATCATGGGCGATCACACCTTACGTCTGCGCTGGAACGAGGATTACAGCATCACCATCGAGCAGGGCGGCCAGGAACGCGCCTTCGGCCAGCTCTCCGGCGGCGAGAAGATGGCCGCCGCCCTAGCCGTGCGCCTGGCGCTGCTGCAGGAAATGTCGCAAATCCGCCTGGCCTTCTTCGACGAACCCACCGCTAATTTGGACGACGAACGCCGTGACAATCTGGCCGAGCAGATCACCCAGATCACCGGCTTCGACCAGCTCTTCGTCATCAGCCACGACGACACCTTCGAGCGCGAGACGCACCACGTGATCCGCGTGAGCAAGGACGGCGGCAGCAGCCGGGTGGAGGCGGGTTAATGCTCGTGCCCGAGAGAATCCTCATCGACCCAACTAATAAAGCTTCTTTCGGGATTATGGATCGACGGGAATCGTCATTATCCGTACCGCATAATGAACCGCTGACCTTCGCTCCCCTGTTCGAAACGCGGGAATGATTGAATATATCGCGGATAAGCAGTGTCACAAAATATCATCGGGGGACGTTACAGGCATATACTCTTCAGCACGTTCTTTAATATTGACGGGGGATTTCATTGTGAATAGCTGTATTATTGGAGCACTCATCTAGGAGGAGGATTCAAAGATGACCCTAAAACAATCCATTCGTTTGTGTTTAATTCTTGTGTGTTCATTCTTGGCAGCGTCCCTCGCAAGCTGCCGGCCGGCTCCGGATTGTGATGCTCCGGAGTTCCTGGTAACGAAGGAAGTCGACACTAACGATGGCCGCTGCACTGCGGACGACTGTTCGCTGCGCGAGGCCATTCAGAACGCCAATTACTGCTCCGGCCCCGATGTCATTCGGCTGCCGTCCGGAATCTACACGCTGTCGATCACCGGCACGGACGAAGATGTGTCGCTTAGGGGAGATCTCGACATCTTAGGCGATGTGATCATCATTGGCGAAGGCACACCTGAAATCGACGCCAACGGGATCGACCGCGCCTTCGACATCGCCGCTGCTGCAAATGTGACCCTGGAAGGATTGTTGATTCGCGACGGTACGGCGCTGGAAGGCGCCGGAATCCGCAACAATGGCGTTCTTCAATTAACGGACGTCGGCGTGTTCAGGAACGAAGCCACCGAAGACGGGGGAGGGATTTACAACCTCGGATCGCTCACGGCAGATCAAGGTCTGATAACAGAGAACACTGCCCTTAACGGCATCGGAGGAGGTATCTACAACGAGGGGGATGTGCTGCTGACCGATACAATCGTTGCCAACAACATCAACTACGGCATCTACAATGAGGGCACATCGCTCGAATTGGTGGACTGCACTGTAGGCTACAACATTGGTGAAGGCATCTCGTCCTTCAAGTCATCACCGCCATCGGTGCCTGTCACGCTGACAAACACTGAGATCATTGGCAATGAAGGATACGGTTTCTACGGCATCAACGCCGAATTAACCATAACGGGGGGATCGATCAGCAACAATCAAAACTCCGGCGTTTTCAATCACACAAACCTGACCATGACGGGCACGACCGTGAGCGGGAATAATTCGACCGACGTTGGGGGCGGTCTGTACCTGGTGAACATCATCTCAGCTACGATCGAGAACAGTACCATCAGCGGCAACAATGCATCAGGCGACGGCGGCGGGATTTACTACTGGGGCTTGGGAGGTACGGGCGGTGTGCTCTCGTTGATCAACGTCACCGTGAGCGGAAATACTGCCGGTGGAAATGGGGGAGGCATCATCGTCGCCTCGAATCCGCCCAGCATGATGGAACTCTACTACGTGACCCTCTCCGGTAATCAGGCAGGCGGATCGGGGCAGGCGATCTACAACAACAGCACGGTGAATCTTCACAATACGATCATCGAGAGCCCTAATCCGGGGAACTGCGCCGGCAACCCGTCTGAGGTTGTCTCGTTGG
>Ga0307419_10000704_pt1 | contig 17166 bp, 15 predicted proteins | sample SalMarWE160230MG_2_FD_202512 | JGI IMG/M metagenome (GOLD analysis project Ga0307419, IMG submission 202512) | Salt marsh sediment microbial communities from the Plum Island Ecosystem LTER, Massachusetts, United States - WE1602-30 | ecosystem: Environmental > Aquatic > Marine > Intertidal zone... | reverse complement strand
ATACTGTATTTTTATCGCATTATGGAGTCTGCTGGTTTATAATCCATTATGTCATTGGGTATGGGCATCTGATGGATTTCTCTTCAATATAGGAGCAAAAGGTGCAATTGATTTTGCCGGCGGCACCGTCGTTCATATATCAGCCGGTGTAAGCGGACTTGTTGCTGCTCTGTACCTTGGTTCACGCCGTGGTTATCCATACCAGGTAATCCGTCCCAATAACCTTGTAATAACAATGCTGGGAGCAGGCCTTTTATGGGTAGGCTGGTTTGGATTTAATGCAGGAAGCTCAGTATCAAGTGGTCTGAGCACTGCACAAGCCTTAACAGCAACCCAGGTTGCTGCAGCAGCTGGAGCATTGTCGTGGATAGTGATTGAAAGCATACATCAGGGTAAAGCCACAGCACTCGGCTTCGCTTCGGGGATACTTGCAGGGCTTGTAGCTGTTACACCTGCTGCCGGTGTTGTTCAGCCATACGGAGCCATGATACTTGGCATAATTGCTTCATTGCTGTGCTATATGGCTATCCAGCTAAAAAACAGGCTTAATTATGATGACAGCCTTGATGCATTTGGTATCCATGGAGTAGGAGGTATTGTCGGCGCTATATTCCTGGTATTCTTTATCCGTAAATCATGGATGGAGGAGGCAGCTTCTCTGGCAGGTGGAACATGGACAATATGGAACCAGCTTAGTGTACAGATCCTGGCTGTTGCAGTAGCAATTTCATTTGCCGCTATAATGACTTTTCTAATAATTTTCTCACTCGACAGAATTGTTAAATTCAGATCATCAGAAAGTGAAGAGATGGCAGGCCTTGACAGATCATACCATGGTGAAAGAGGATATGGTATGCTTAATCCCAGTTAAAATATTCTAATAAAAGATCATGAAACTTATTACAGCAATAATACGTGAAGTGCAGCTAGATAAAGTGCGTGAAGCACTCATAGCTGCTGAAATAACAAGAATTACAGTTAGTTGTGTTTCGGGACACGGCCGGCAGAGAATAGAGGAAATGTACAGGGGACAGCGGATTATACCTGATCTGATTCCGAAAATCAAGATTGAAATTGCAGTAAATGACTCATTTGTTGATATAACTGTTGACACAATACTAAAATCAGCTAAAACAAATGGTATTGAAGGTCATGTGGGAGACGGAAAAATCTTTATAACACCTCTTGAAGAATGTATCAGGATACGTACAGGTGAAAGAGGCAGTTCTGCTATTTAAACGGAATTTAAAAAATATTAAGGCCGGCTTTTTATCAGAACGGCCTTATTATTCCGAATCTTCATTGAAAAATCCTGTCGGGCTTATGCTTTGAAATACAGCATTCTATTGCTTATTTAAGAGGATTTTATTTTTCTGCTTCTTTTTCAGCATCAGCAATCATTTTCTCATTCGCAGTTATCAGAAATTCCACCCTCCGGTTCCGGGTTCTGCCCTCATCGGTGGTATTATCATACTTGGGAGCCAGCTCACCGTAACCTTTGGTTGTAACCCTGGCGGCATCAATACCCTTTTCTGTAAGGTAACCTGATACTGATGTGGCACGTTTTTCAGATAATGTCTGGTTATATACTTCTGTACCAGTGTCATCTGTATGTCCCTGGACTTCTATATCTGTATCGGGATATGTATTCAAAACGGTTACAAGTTTATCGAGATTTCCTTTGGCCTCAGTTGAGAGATCCGATTTGTTTACTGCAAATAGAACAGCACTGCTGAATTCAACAGTGATTCCCTCTCCGACTCTTTCAACGGTAGCATCGGGAACCGCTTCTTTCAGTTCTTCAGCCTGCTTGTCCATATTATGGCCGATAATAGTTCCGGTAGTACCACCAACAGCAGCTCCAATAATTGCTCCGAGGGCCGGATTGCCCGCAGCCTGCCCGACGACAGCACCAACAGCACCACCTGCAGCTGTTCCGATAACAGCTCCTTTGGCGGTTTTACTCCATGTAGAACAACCTGCCATTACAACAGTTGCACTTACAATAAGAATTAACAAAATCTTCAGATGTTTCATCATATAATAATTTATTTTAATGGTATGATGGAACACACATGTAGATGAATATTATAATATTGTGGTTGTGTATTCAAATACATGTGGGTTTCATAGCGAATAAAATTAAATTGTGAAAAAAAATCTCTACTGTATTTTATACAATTAAAGAAGTAGAATTACCAGTAACGCACTCAATACAACACTTCCAAAGATTGTAAAAACAGTCTTTGGAGGTTTGAATTCTTCAACTGTATAATCAATTCCTGAGGTACTCCACTGGATAGCTCTTCCATTCTGGAAAGTTACTTTTATATAATCATTAGCTCTCCTGTATATAACTCCTCCTTCATAAATATCAGCAGTCCTGTTTGCTACACCGTATGAAGGATTTACCCTTATTTTTGTTCTGCTGGCAGAAGATGATGGGAGTTCAATACTTATAGGTTTTTGTCCATGATCATAATAACTCCATACTTCAAAATAACCTTCAGCTTCTTTTTCAGCAGGTATTCCGAAATTATTAAGTATTTCATCTTCTGTCTTATCCAGTATTGCCATATCCATTACCTGTGAATGAGTAAATTTTACTTCATAACAGGATGATGTGAACAATAAAAAAATAAAACAGATCAACAATAGCCTGGCTTTCATAGTATTGCGCGATTGTTAAAAGTTTCAAACAGCTCTGAATGAAAACCTCTTACAATATTAGTAACATTAGAGACAGTATTACACTTTAAACCACAATAATTTCTTTGAAATTCCGACTCCCCTCAACCTCTTCACCTTTTATCAACTTTTATCTTTTTCCTTTTGTTCCCGCCATGCGGGATTTGGCTTCGCCGAGCTCGCCTTCGGCTCGGTTCGTCGTTTCACTCCTCAATTTTTATAAGTCTCATTTTTGCTTTTGTGGTTTTTTTAATACATTTGATATGTGTTTCCTTAAGTGCTACTAAACTTAAAATTATGTTAGTAAGAACATTTGCCAGTTCCGTGAACGGAATTGATGCTGTGACAGTTACCATTGAAGTAAATGTGTCAAGGGGTATCCGTTTTTTTCTTGTCGGGCTTCCTGATGTTGCCGTTAAGGAGAGCCAGCAGAGAATTGAGTCGGCCCTGCGTTCTATTGGTTTTCACTGGCCAGGGAAGCAGGTAGTAATAAACATGGCCCCTGCAGATATCCGTAAAGAAGGGTCATCCTACGATCTTCCTCTTGCCATGGGAATCCTGGCAGCTGATGAAAAAGTGATCAAAGGTGAAATTGAATCGTATCTGATGATAGGAGAGTTATCCCTCGATGGTACGCTTCAACCGGTAAAAGGAGTCCTGCCCATTACCTTAAGAGCACGTGAAGAAGGATTTAAGGGAGTCATTGTCCCTTCAAAAAATGCACGGGAGGCTGCTGTTGTAAATGGACTGGATGTATATGGAATGGACAAACTCAACGAAGTTGTCGATTTCTTTAACGGCACGCGTAAATTCGATCCTGTAAAAGTGGACCTGCTCGAAATATTCTCAGGAGAGGCCAACAAATATGAGTTCGACTTTTCTGATGTTAGGGGTCAGGAAAATGTCAAAAGAGCTCTTGAAGTGGCAGCCGCAGGGCACCATAACCTGGTAATGATCGGTCCTCCGGGTTCCGGTAAAACCATGCTGGCGAAACGGTTACCAACTATCATGCCGCCCCTGACCCTGGAGGAGGCACTGGAGACTACTAAAATTCATTCGGTGGCAGGAAAGATTGATGATCATACGGCACTTATGACCAAAAGACCTTTCAGGTCACCGCATCATACAATCTCCGATGTCGCCCTGGTAGGAGGAGGTACCTTCCCCCAACCGGGAGAAATATCACTTGGACATAATGGTGTACTGTTTCTTGATGAACTGCCCGAATTCAAACGAACAGTACTCGAAGTGATGAGACAGCCTCTTGAAGACAGAGTCATAACTATTTCAAGGGCGAAATCAACTTGCGATTATCCTGCAAGTTTTATGCTGGTGGCAAGTATGAATCCCTGCCCCTGTGGCTTTCATAACCACCCCGAAAAAGAGTGTATGTGCACTCCGGGAATGGTACAGAAATACCTGAACAGAATATCAGGTCCCCTGCTCGACAGAATAGATATACATATTGAGGTTGTCCCGGTTAATTATGATAAGCTGTCTGATTCCGGCAGAGTAGAAAAATCTGCCGATGTACGTAAAAGGGTTGTCAGGGCAAGAGAAATACAGACAAAACGATTCGATTCAATAAAGGGGATATATTCAAATGCTCAGATGACATCATCAATGCAGAGAAAATACTGCCAGCTTGATGAGGCCGGGGGCAGACTTCTTAAAACAGCTATGGAGTTGAGAGGACTATCTGCACGGGCTTATGACAGAATACTTAAAGTGGCAAGAACCATCGCTGATCTTGCTGATTCAGAGAATATTACAACCGAACATATCTCCGAAGCAATTAATTATCGAAACTTAGACAGAGAAGGATGGGCCGGCTGAGCTCGACTACGCTCGCTCTGACCTGCCTGCTTTAAATGATTCATTTGGGAGGTTGACTTAGTTCTTTTATAGTACCGTTAGTGTTATTTATGTAGGGGGATGCCTACATATAAATCATCCTTTGCCTTACAGGCTGAACAACAGTATATGTTTAACTTACTGAGCACAGAACGTACTCTGTCCCCGCCTTTGAAAACCGATGAATATCCAGTAGATAATTTTAAAGATATCAACATCGCAGAAGGTGAAACCAGTCAGACAGAACAATATAAATTTCTGTTTGAAAAAAAACTTCGCTCTGTTTAATATTGAAAAAGCCGGACAATCTTATATAGACATGCTATGTACAAAAGAGTAAAAACTCATGATTTAGTCATTGCTGAGGAAGAAAAGGCAAAACGTGCTTCTGAATTAGTTATTGCTAATGAAGAAAAAGGGAAGCGAGCAGATGAATTAATCATTGCTGAGGAAGAGAAGGCAGAACGTGCAGATGAATTAGTCATTGCAAATGAAGATAAGGCAGAACGTGCAGATGAGTTAATAATTGCCAACCATGAAAAGGATAAACGGGTAGCAGAGTTAATAATTGCCAACAAGGAGAAAGAAAAACGAGCATCAGAGTTAATCATTGCTAATAAAGAGCTTGTCTTTCAAAACGGTGAAAAACAAAAACGAGCAGATGAACTAATAATTGCAAATAAGAAACTTGCTTACCAAAACGAAGAGAAAGAAAAAAGGGCAAAAGAGTTAAGTATCGCAAATATTGAACTTGCTTTTCAGAATGACGAGAAAGAAAAAAGAGCTAAAGAATTAAGCGTAGCAAACAAAGAACTTCAGTTTCAAAACATTGAGAAAGAAAAACGAGCATCAGAGTTAATCCTTGTTAATAAGGAACAGGAGGCGTTTTCATATTCTGTTTCTCATGATTTGCGGGCACCGTTGCGGCACATAAACGGGTATGTTGACTTACTTTTAAGCCGCTTTTACGATTCCCTTCCTGAAAAAGGACGGCATTACTTAGATAACATAGCCGATTCTTCCTCCAAGATGGGTACGTTAATTGACGATTTGTTGCAATTTTCACGCCTCGGTCGGCAAGAAAAGCAGCTTGTCGACCTTGACATGAATATCATTGTTCATGATGTTTTAGTGCCGATAAAACATGATAACTCCGAACGAAATATCAAATGGCACATTGCAAAACTGCCTCATGTATATGGAGACCAAGCCTTGCTACGTTTGGTTTGGACGAACCTGTTAAGCAATGCGGTTAAGTTTACCCATACCAGAGAAAAAGCCATTATCGAGATTAACGTTCTCGATGAAAATGATTCATTTATTTTTTCTATTCACGACAATGGCGTGGGTTTCGATATGCAATATGCTCAAAAATTATTTGGTGTTTTTCAACGCTTACACCCTACCGATGAATTTGAAGGAACAGGCATTGGACTTGCCAATGTCCACAATATTATTTTAAGGCACAGAGGGCGCACCTGGGCAGAAGCTGAACCAGACAAAGGAGCAACATTTTATTTTTCATTACCTAAAAATAAGGAGAATTAATCATGGATGGATTAAGAACAATTCTGTTAGCAGAAGACAATCCTAAAGACGTAGAATTAACTCTTGAAGCTATGGCAGAAAATAGTCTGGCTAATCATATTATAGTAGTAAAAGACGGTGTAGAGGCTCTGGAATATCTTCGATGCCAGGGAAAGTATAAACTTCGAAAAACAGGAAATCCCGCTTTAATTTTGCTGGATATTAAAATGCCCCGTATGGATGGCATTGAGGTACTTCGCAATATTCGAAGTGATGATAAATTGAAAAGAATTCCTGTGGTTGTTCTTACTTCTTCCCGTGAGGAAAACGATTTAATAAACACCTATGAACTGGGGGTGAATGCTTATGTATTGAAACCAGTCGATTTCAAACAGTTTATTGAAGCCGTGAAACAAATAGGTAGTTTTTGGGCAGTTTTAAACGAATTACCACCTGAAAGGAGTCAGTAGCATGAAAAATATGCAAGAATCGAATTCCATACTAAATGTTTTGTGTCTTGAAGATGTTTTAAAAGACGCTGAGATTTTAAATGAGATGCTTGTAGATGCTGGTTATCAGGTTAAGATGGACATTGTTTCAGAAAAAAAAGAGTATAAAGATTTATTAAAGGAAAGGAATTATGACATTATACTTGCCGACAACACATTGCCCAGAATGGATGCATTCGTAGCACTCAATTTGGCTCTTGCGCTGAAACCCGAAATCCCTTTTATTTGTGTATCAGGTACAATTGGTGAAGAGAAGGCAGTTGAATTGCTTAAACTTGGGGCTTCAGATTATGTACTTAAGGATAGGTTGGGAAAGCTTGCTTTAACAGTGCAACGCGCTTTAAAAGAAACAGAAGTGCAAAAAAGACGCAAGCAAGCCGAGGAAGGATTAAAGAATAAGATGGATGAGTTAATCATTTCTAACAAGGAACTTGCTTTTCAAATCAAGGAGAAAGAAAAACGTGAAGAAGAGTTAGTCATTCTTAACACAGTACTTAAGAATCAAATCTCTTTGCGCAATCAATCCGACCAGGCTCTGAAGGAAAGCAATGAGAAGTTTTCAGAGGCATTCAAGTCATCCCCTTATTCAATCACTATAACGAGTTCGAAAGAGGGAAGATTCATCGAAGTAAACGATGCCTTTACTATGATTTTTGGTTTTACCAGAGAAGAGGCAATTACCAATTCAGCAATTAAACTTGACATTTGGGTAAATATTGAAGAGCGAAATTCGGTAATATCTACTCTGCTTGATGGCAGAGTTGTTTCAGGGAAAGAGTTCTTATTTAAGAAAAAAAATGGAGAAATCATGACTGGATTGTTTTCTGCCAGAATAATTAATATTAATAAAGAATCCTTTATTCTATCCAGTATTTACGATATCACTGAGCGCAAACAGGCAGAATCAGAATTAATTGCTGCCAAGGATAAAGCCGAAGAAAGTGAACGTCTCAAATCTGCATTCCTAGCGAATATAAGCCATGAGATACGTACCCCTATGAACGGTATACTTGGCTTTGCGGATCTCTTAAAAGAACCTGACTTAACAAGTGATGACCAACAGGATTATATTCAGACCATACAGATTAGTGGAGCACGTATGCTCAATACAATCAACAGTATTGTTGATATATCTAAAATTGAATCAGGCCTTATTCAGAGTGATATTAGAGAAACGGATATTAATAAGAAAATGGAATTCACTTATAAGTTCTTTAAACCGGAAGCTGATATAAAAGGTTTGCAGTTTATATTAAAAACCAGTTTACCGGATAAAGAAGCCATTATTAACACAGACAATGAAAAAGTCTATGGAATACTGACTAACCTTGTAAGAAATGCCATTAAGTTTACCTACGAAGGTTCAATTGAATTAGGCTATGAGAAAAAAGAGGAATATCTTGAATTCTATGTAAAAGATACTGGGGTAGGTATTCCAGATAATCAGAAGGAACTAATTTTTGAGAGATTCAGGCAGGGTAGTGAATCGCATAACCGAGGCTATGAAGGCAGTGGCCTGGGTTTATCCATAGCAAAATCTTATGTAACAATGCTTGGCGGGAAGATATGGGTGGAAAGCGAAGAAGGCATAGGTTCGACATTTTATTTTACCATCCCTTACAATGCTGTGTCGGAAGAAAAAATAGAAATAAAAGATACTGTTTACCAAAAGCATAAAGAAGTTGAGTTAAAGAACCTGAAAATATTGATTGTCGAAGATGATGAAATATCATATTCCTTACTCTCATTAACGCTCCAAAAAATCAGCAAAGTAGTTTTACATGCAATAACGGGAGTTGAAGCTATTGAGGTTTGTCGCAACAATCCCGACATTGATTTGGTATTGATGGACATTCGAATGCCCAAAATGGACGGGAATGAAGCCACACATCAAATCCGTCAATTTAACAAAGATGTAATTATCATAGCACAAACAGCCTATGCATTTACTGGTGATAGTGAAAAGGCAATAGAAGCAGGATGCAACGATTATATTTCTAAACCAATTAATAAGACCTTGTTGTATGAGTTAATCAAAAAACATATTAATAAATAGAAAATGAATAATAAACCAGAGATTTATTTAGGCTACCCAGGATATTAAAGAAATAATTGAATTCAATAAAAGAAAGACATACTCCAGTCGCCATTAAAAGTTACGGATTTTGAGTTATTGCGTGAAATAAAATAAAATTAAGAATGAATAAGAATGAACTTGAAAATAGGATAAAAGAATTAGAACTCGAATTGAGTAATCAAGAATCAGAAATAATTGCAGGCAAGCAGGCAGAGAAGAATTTAACAGAATTAAATCAATTCAATTCACAAATTATTAATGGTGTAGAGGAAGGCATTATTGTTTATGACAATAACCTGCATTATTCAATATGGAATCCATTCATGGAAAAATTATCGGGGATTCCCGCATCACAGGTTATAGGTAAATATCCCACTGAGGTATTCCCTTTTTTAGAAGAAGCTGGTGTAATTGAAGACATAAAAAGAGCATTAAATGGAGAGAATCTTGATGCTATTGATGTTCCCTTTAGTTTGCCAGATTCTGGAAAATCTGGTTGGACTTCAAATAAAAATATGCCTTTACGAAATGTGAATGGAGAAATTATAGGGGTCATAGGAACTGTTTATGATATCACCGATCGCAAGCAAGCAGAGCAAGCAGTTAAGGAAAATGAATCTTCTTTAAGGGATGCTCAGGAAATCGGCAAGATGGGTAGCTGGGAATTGGACATGATTACCCAAAAAGATAGATGTTCAGATAATTATTTTAAAATTTTTGGATTTAAGCCAAATGAAGGTGAACCAACATTCGAATTATTCAGAAGCAAAATTCACCCTGATGATGTTCATCTTCTTGACGAAAATTTTGCTGCCAGAATTAAGGATAAAACACCTTCCAGTTTTGAATTACGGTTAATTCAACCTGACGGCACATTTAAATGGATTCAAAACAATATATCACCAGTTCTTGAAGATGATAAACTTGTTAAATTGAAAGGTGTAATTATCGACATTACCGACCGCAAGCAGGCAGAATTGGCACTTAAAGAAAGTGAAACAAGATTACATCAACTAAATGTAGACAAAGACCGTTTTATTTCTATTCTTGGACACGATTTGAAAAATCCATTTAGTAACATTCTTGGATTATCTGAAATACTAACTGGTGAGATTAACAGTCTCAATAAAGACGAAATTACCGATATAGCAAAGAATATTAATAAATCGGCACAAATCACAAATAAGTTACTGGAAGACATATTGATGTGGGCAAGAACACAACAAGGCAAGATTCCTTTCAAACCACAAAATTTTAAGTTTAAAGATATTTGTAAGAATAATCTTGAAATTATTATCCAAAATGCTATTGCAAAAAACATTACAATCAATTATACTTCATCAGACAAGATAAATATTTTTGCTGATATTGATATGTTGAAAACAGTAATCAGAAACCTTGTTTCGAATGCAATTAAGTTTACAAATAATGGTGGCATAATAAATATTAATGCAGAGCAGAATTCTGAAAACGTAACAATATCGGTTTCTGATAATGGAGTAGGTATTTCACCTGATGATTTAACAAAACTATTTGATATTACTCAAATTCTGACTACCAAGGGTACAAAAGGTGAAACAGGAACAGGGTTAGGCTTACTCCTCTGTAAAGATTTTGTGGAAAAACACAGGGGTAAAATATGGGTTGAGAGTGAAGTTGGAAAAGGGAGTGATTTTAAATTTACGTTGCCAATATCAGTTGAATAGGTAAATGATATAAATAATAAATGTTAAAGTGCAAAGGCTAATTCAAGAAAAATTATGAACCAACGTTATGCACTGCTTTGATTAATGACTTCAATAGTAGTCCATAACCTGTTGATTTTTATCTGCATCATAAATTTGTAAAACACCCCCTCATTAGATACTATAACCGATGAATCGTGACGAGGCGGAGTGCCGTTTATATATCTGTATATTAATACTATATAAAAATAGAATGCCCCAAAATGTTAAATCTTGGGGCATTTAAATTCGAATAAGTAATCTGAATACTTTAAAACAAAAAATGAATATTACTCTACTGCCTTATTCAGTTTTGGTATATCCTCATTCTTAGGAATGAAATTCCAACTTATGAAATCAATCATCCAATTATCATTTGTTTTTACTGCATTACATACGTTACGGAGAGGAATTTTTGAACTTAGAAAAGGCATTATATATTGTTCCACTACAATTGCTGAATTACCATCAGCGGCAACTCTAATCTCTCGCTTACTATATGAATAATTAATTTTAAGAGCAGTATCAGCAAAGCCTTGTGTCCATAAATCTGTGATTTGTTTCTTATTCCAAAATTCTGATGGGTCAGTTCCGCAACTTAATGCATCTTCAGTTAAAAATGTTGCCAAGGCTGCCGCATCCTTTGCATTAAATGCCGAGTTAAATTTATCAAACAAAGCAGAGATAGCAACTTTTTCACCTGCAATATCGACAGGGATAGTTTTTGGTGTTTGTTGGCAGGCAGTTATTACCACTACTGCAATTGATAACATAATTAAGATTTTTTTCATAACATTAAGTTTTGATTAATGGAAATATTGTAATCAGTATGTTGATACAAGTTACGACAAAAGGGAACGCAAGTCAAATAAATCTTATAAAATTGAATTAGTTCGTTTTGAAATATAGGCATTTACAGCACTATGATATACTGCAATAGGTATAGATTATTTTAATAATTTAATCATACTCCAGTCCTTATTAATTGTTGCTTGGACAAATATTTTATAAAACACCCCCTCATTAGATACTATAACCTATGTCGCCCTGGTAGGAGGAGGTACCTTCCCCCAACCGGGAGAAATATCACTTGGACATAATGGTGTATTGTTCCTTGATGAACTGCCCGAATTCAAACGAACAGTACTCGAAGTGATGAGACAGCCTCTTGAAGACAGAGTCATAACTATTTCAAGGGCGAAATCAACTTGCGATTATCCTGCAAGTTTTATAATAGTTATGCTTTTAACATACCCATTTATTTTTTTTTATATTTGTAAAACTATTGTGGAGAATCCGGTGTTAGGGAGCACCTTATTCCGGTCTAATGTGAGCAGTCCATAGATAAATAAATTGTATTATAGGTTTGCACTGATATCGTGCTGTTTACATTACGGTTTATGGTGCTCAATCATTCCCGGAATCGTTTGTTCTGTTGATCCGGAATGAGGTGCTCTGGGTGACCGGATTTTCCACCTGGGGAGTCCTTTTGTGAAATCTTTTTACAATCAACATAAAAGTACAATTTTAATCTAGTACTTTTAGTCTAGTTTTATAGGGGGTCAAACCAATCTTATGCTGAAATGCTTGGCGGGAAGATATGGGTGGAAAGCAAAGAAGGAAAAGGTTCAATATTTTATTTTACCATTCCTTACGATGCTGTATCGGAAGAAACAAACGCAATCAAAAATGCTGTTATTGAAAAGGATACAGAGGTTCAAATTAAAAATCTTAAAATATTAATTACCGATGACGATGAAATTTCAAGATATCTGCTTACTCTAAGAATCAAAAATTTCAGTAGAGAAATTTTAAATGCAAAAACCGGAGTTGAAGCCATTGATTCTTGTCGCAGTAATCCTGACCTTGATTTGGTTTTGATGGACATTAAAATGCCTGATATGGACGGATATGAAGCTACCCGTCAGATTCGTCAATTTAACAAAGATGTAATCATCATTGCACAAACAGCCTATGCATTTTATGGTAACAATGAAAAGGCAATAGAAGCGGGATGCAACGATTATATTACAAAACCAATTAATCATAGTTTATTGAATAAGTTAATCAAGAAGCATTGTAATAAATGAGAATAGTATCTAAGAAAATATTTGACACTATGAATAAGAATGAACTTGAAAATAGAATAATTGAATTAGAACTCGAATTGAGTAATCTAAAATCAGGTGCAATACCGACCAAAAAGGAAACCAAGCTGGCGACTAATAATACACCTGAAGACAGCGATGTCAAATTTCTGACTCTTGCCAATTACATCCCAGCACATATTGCATATGTTGATATAGAAACTTTGCAATACGAATATGTAAATGATTTGTTTGAGAAATCATTTGGTATTCCACGAGAAAAAATCATCGGCAGTCATATAAAAGATGTTATTGGAGAAGAAAACTACAAGTTCGCTTTAAAATATATAAATGAAGTGAAATCAGGTAAGTCGATATCTTATGAAAATACTTTTAACCTTGTTTCTGGAAAGCGATGGATTCGGGTAAATTATTCTCCAGTTTTTGATGCCAATAGTAAAGTTATCGGAATTGCTTTGGTCAGTTATGATATCACTGACAGCAAAAAGACAGAGGAAATAGTAAATCAAAATATTGGTGCATGGGAACTTAATTTAGAAGATGGAACAGCATGGCGTTCTTTGAAGCATGACCAGATTTTTGGTTATGATACATTATTACCTGAATGGACATTTGACATGTTTATTGAACATGTAATTCCTGATGACCGAGAAGTTGTAAAGGGAAAATTCGAAAAAGCAGTTGCTACTGGGACTGAGTGGAATTTCGAATGTCGTATTTTGAGAAAAGATGGTATTATATGCTGGATATGGGCAAAAGGAAATCCCGTTTTAAATGAAAGCGGAGAACCAGTATCAATGGAAGGTATCGTGCAGGATATCAATGAGCGCAAGAAGGCAGAACAGGCACTTAAAGAAAGTGAAAAAAATTTGCATCAACTCAATGCTGACAAAGACCGTTTTATTTCGATTCTTGGACACGATTTGAAAAATCCTTTCAATAACATTCTTGGGTTTTCCGAAATACTAATTGACGAGATTGAAAGTCTCAATAAAGACGAAATTAAAGATATCGCTGGGAATATTAATAAATCGGCACGAATCACAAATAAATTACTTGAAGATATATTGACGTGGGCAAGAGCACAACAAGACAAAATTCCTTTCAAACCACAAATATTGAATTTCAGAGATATATGTATTGATATTTTTGAAATTCTCAGTCCAAATGCCAATGCAAAAAACATTACAATCAATTGTACTCCATCAGACGAGATAAATATTTATGTTGATATTGATATGTTGAAAACGGTAATGAGAAATCTTGTTTCGAATGCCATCAAGTTTACAAATAATGGTGGCGTAATAAATATTAATGCAGAGCAGAATTCTGAAAACGTTACAATATCAGTTACGGACAATGGAATTGGAATAGAACCTGATGGTTTAAAGAAACTATTTGATATTTCAGAAGTTCTAACCACAAAAGGTACAGCAGGAGAAACAGGAACAGGTCTGGGATTATTGCTTTGCAAAGAATTTGTGGGGAAGCACGGTGGTAAAATTTGGGTTGAAAGTGAAGTGGGTAAAGGAAGTAATTTTAAATTTACGTTGCCAATATCAGTTGAATAATAGGTAAAGGATATAAATAGTTGATGTTAAAGTGCATAGTGAAAAAGGCTAATTCAAGAAAATACTTGAACCAAAGTTATGCACTGCTTTTATTGATGACTTCAATATTAGTCCATAACCTGTTGATTTTTATCTGCATCATAAATTTGTAAAACACCCCCTCATTAGATACTATAACCTATGTCGCCCTGGTAGGAGGAGGTACCTTCCCTGAGTTTGGCTTCGATCTTTTGTGGTTAAAAAAAACTAACTAATTTTTATTTTATCCAGAAAATCCTGTATCTGAATACGTTGGTTCTTTAAATCGCCGACTAACTTTTTATCTGTTATTGATTTTATCCGGAACCGGAGAGTATAAAACCGCTCCCGGAAAATCTCCTGGTAAAAGAGAACAAGATACCCTGCAACCGGGACAAGCAATCCGAGAAGGAAACCTGTCCATCCTGCAAAAACTGCTGCAAGGATCAGTATAAGAGGGAAATAAATAAGATACAATACGGTTCCCGAACTTACATATACCGAGCTGTAAAAACGCAGATCCTTAATTAACCTGTCGCATATTGACTTTGGTACAAGGAAGGGGATCAGGTTGCTGATATACCCTGCAAGGAAAACCGGAAAACCAGCAATGATAGCAAAATATCTCAATAGACCCCAGTCGAGTTTTCTTGCAAAATTTTCATCCCTCAGCCCTGCAGCTTTAAGCTTATCAATGTAAGTGCGGACTTTTGCATTCAGTGATTCAAGTTGCTCCGGTGATGTTTTTGAAAGATAATTAATCTTGTCGGCAACTCTTTTTTCCATAATTCTTCTGTCGTCAGTGTTGAAACGCCATCGAAAAAGGGGCAAAATCATATTATTTCTTCCTATTTTAAGAAGCTGTTCTGCTATCCAGTCATTTTCAGGGTCTTCAATTATTATTACCTCTTCCCGCAATCCTTCTTCACATTTATTGTTAAAGGCAAGCAATGCCTTTGCAGGATGTTCTTTATACACATCTGTAAGTTCTTTGATGCTGAAAGAATCGTGGAAGTTGATCATGACCTCCCTGCGAAACCGTGCAGGGTATGTATAATTTATACCCACCGGAATAATATTCACGTCCAGTCCAAACTTCTCCTCAGCCCCGAAAGCAAGACGGGCTGTCCCTTTTCTGAGCTTCTGAAGCCGTTTCTCCTGTACACAGATTCCTTCAGAGAACATTATGAAATTTCCATTTTTTTGCAGGATATCATATATGCCGGTGAATGTTTCAAGATTTTTATGCACGTTCTCAAATCCCTCTTCAATCCTGTAAACAGGAGCGACATTCAGCTCCTGCAGACAGAACCTGGCTATTTTTTTCCTGAACATGTCTGCCCGCATGGTGAAATGTATCGGCTGGGGCAGATATGACCCTACAAGTATACCGTCCATGAAAGAATTCTGGTGATTGCCGACAAAAAGCAAAGGTTTCTCAAGAGGTACTTTTTTCAGGTTTGAATAAAATATACGCCTGAAAAATACCCTGAAGGTAAACGGAGGCAGAATATATTTTAAAAACCTGGAAAACATCTGAAATATTATTATTTATACCAATTTTATTATGCAGGCAAGGTAGGAATAAAAACCGTTTAAGATCATGGGTATTAAATCGTATTCTCTTTTATTGTTATTTTGCAGAGTCAGCTTTTTTTTTCTAACTTTGACATTCCTTAATTGTACCGGTTCTTCTTTAAATGGAACTCACTCGAAAAATCAGGAATAAAATGATGCAGGAACGCCTGATGTTTGTTTACAGGGGCGTTGTGACACGGGATAATTCTGTCCCTCTTCTCATGTTGCTTGAGAAAGAGATGGAAAATTCAGAGTTTGGATTTGTAGGGAGGAAAAGGCTTTTCATGTTTGTCCTCGAAAGTCTCCAGAATGTATCCAGGCACAGTAACGGCAGTCAGCATGCAGGCATGTCGCTTGTCGTCTATTCAAAAGTCACCGGTGGTTATACCGTAACGACCGGGAATGTTATTTCGAGCTCCAATATTGAGGAGCTTAAGAAGCGTCTGGATGAAATAAATAATCTTAATACGGGAGAAATAAGATCTGTTTACAGGCAAATGCTGAGCAATTCGGAATTCAGCAGCAAAGGGGGAGCAGGATTGGGTCTCATCGAAATGGCAAAGAAAACAGGAAATAAACTTGATTATGACTTTGTTCCTCTCGATAAGGAAAATTCATATTTTATCCTGAGTAAAACAGTTGATTCAGAAGGAGTTGGAATACATTTTGGCAATGAAGAAAAACCATTTCGCGGAAAAGCCGTTGCACAACTCGAAAGATTAATGGCAGAAAATAATATTTACCTGATCTGGTCGGGACATATTACGCACGAAGTGGGTAAAGAGGTCCTTTCTTTTACGGAAGCACAGCTTTATGAAAATGACATCAAGTCAAATCTTCGCAGGAGAGTCTTCAGCATACTTGTGGAAATTATAGAGAATGTAGCAAAATACAGTCCGGGAGTGGAACCTGAAGACAAATATGGCATGCCGGTTGCAATGATCAGGCTGACAGGCAAAAAATATTTTCTGACCACGGGCAATCTAATTCCTAATGACGGTGTAAATGATCTGAAAGAAAAACTGGATACGATTAATAAGTATGACAGGAAAGGTTTGAAGAAATTATACATGAAATCTCTTTCAGACCAGACATCAGGCCTTAACAGCACAGGTAATATGGGGCTTATTGATATGGCCAGGAAATCAGGAAGTAAGCTTCTATATGAATTTGAAAAAATAAACGACCTTTATTCTTACTTCATGCTTACCATAAAGGTTGAAGATAAGGATGTTTAAGGTATAGTCCTGAAGATAAGACTATTGCCATCCCATTCAGCATAGCTGCTGTTTGTTATCCAGTCACCAAGAAAGACTATTTCAGCTCCCTCTTTCATCTTATATGTCATTGCAAGATGGCGGTGACCAAATATGAAATAGTCTATCTTCCTGTTTTCAGCGTTGGAACACCCGAATTTTAATCCTAAATGGATATCATTTGTTATTTCTAAATACATGTTTGCTAATGAATTAAAATTCAATCATTTAATAATATATTTCGGTGCGATGCACC
>Ga0307419_10000703_pt1 | contig 17170 bp, 12 predicted proteins | sample SalMarWE160230MG_2_FD_202512 | JGI IMG/M metagenome (GOLD analysis project Ga0307419, IMG submission 202512) | Salt marsh sediment microbial communities from the Plum Island Ecosystem LTER, Massachusetts, United States - WE1602-30 | ecosystem: Environmental > Aquatic > Marine > Intertidal zone... | reverse complement strand
AAACCTACGGGGAGGACCCTTTCCTGACAGGCAGGCTTGCCGTTCAGTTTATCAGGGGACTCCAGGGCGATGATCCGAAATATTTCAAGACCATCGCCACGGTCAAACATTACGCCGTACACAGCGGTCCCGAGCCGGAACGGCACTCGTTCAATGCGATAACCGATGAACGCGATCTCAGGGAAACCTACCTGCCCCAGTTCGAAATGGGGATCAGGGAAGGCAGGGCCTACTCGGTCATGTGCGCCTACAACCGTTACATGGGGGAGGCCTGCTGCGGGTCCGACCGCCTGCTGAACAGCATTCTCCGGGATGAATGGGGTTTTGACGGGTACATCGTATCGGACTGCGGGGCGATAGAGGACATTTACCGGGACCATCACATCGTGGAAACACCTGCAGAAGCAGCCGCACTGGCGGTCCGTTCCGGTTGCGACCTGGAGTGTGCCACGGTTTACACGAATCTGAAGAAGGCGGTTGAAAGGGGACTGATCACTGAGGATGAGATCGATGTTGCGGTAAAGAGGCTGTTCACCGCCCGCTTCAGGCTCGGCATGTTTGATCCGCCCGAAATGGTCGCTTACGCAGGGATCCCTTACGAAGTTGTGGATTGCCCGGAACACCGTGAACTCGCCCTGGAATCCGCCCGAAAATCGATGGTCCTGCTGAAAAATGAGCACTCCCTCCTGCCCCTCGGCAGGAAGCCCGGTACGGTTGCAGTGATCGGTCCCAATGCAGACGACTGGCGAATACTGCTGGGAAATTACAACGGTTTGCCGGCAGACCCGGTCACACCACTCCGGGGGATCCGTGAGAAGCTTGGCCCGGGCGCAGAGGTGCTATACGCACAGGGGTGCGAACTGGCAGAAGGCATCCCCACCTTCGTGTTAATCCCTGCAACATGCCTGTTTCACGGGGATCATGAAAGGGGACTGAAAGCCGACTATTACAATCACAGGGATTTTACCGGGGATGTGCTTTTTTCAGCCGTCGATACGGTGCTGGATGCGGACTGGCAGGACCTTTCCCCCAGGGAGGACATGGATGATGATGATTTCGGCGTGATCTGGAAGGGTGAACTGAAGCCGCAGAAAAGCGGGACTTACCGGCTCGGTATCATTACCACCTGCAAGACCGACCTTTACCTTAACGACAGCCTGCTGATCAATACCGCCTATCATTTCCGCGATGAATTCAGCGATCCGCGCCTGAGAAAATCCCTTCCCCTCGAGCTGGAGGCAGGCAAATCCTATGCCATGCAGGTGAAAGCAGGGGAATCCTATGGCATTGCCCAGTTGCAGCTTGTCTGGGCAGAACCAAGGCCGGATCCGGGAGAGGGACTTAAAAAGGAGGCCCTTGAAACGGCCTCCAGGGCCGACCTGGTAATTCTCTGCATGGGACTTTCGGCGGAACTTGAAGGAGAGCAAATGGACATCCAGGTGGAGGGATTCCTGGGAGGTGACCGTACCCGCCTTGACCTTCCCGTGGTACAACAGGATCTGATACGGGAGATCTGCGGCCTCGGGAAACCCGTCGTACTCGTGCTCCTGAACGGCAGCGCCCTGGCAGTCAACTGGGAGAACACTCACATCCCGGCCATCCTGGAGGCATGGTATCCGGGACAGGCCGCCGGCCAGGCCATCGCCGATGTATTATTCGGGGATTACAATCCCGGGGGACGACTCCCGGTGACGTTTTACAGATCAGTGAAGGATCTGCCTCCTTTCGGGGATTATAATATGCGTGGCCGGACCTACAGGTATTTCGAAGGCGAGCCCCTGTATTCCTTTGGCTACGGACTCAGTTATACCACCTTTAAGTACAGCGGCCTGGATGTCAGCCGGGGCAACAGCACGGAAGACACCGTTCGCGTATCGGTGGATGTCAGCAATACGGGAGAAATGGCCGGGGATGAAGTGGTGCAGCTCTATCTTTCAAATCCCGAAGCAGAGGTTCCCGTTCCCTTACATTCACTGGTTGGCTTCAAAAGGATCCACCTGCATCCTGGAGAGACAATTAAGGTCCACTTCCTTATTCCGCCCCGGGCATTTTCGATTATCAACGAGACATACAAGAGGGAAGTCCTGCCCGGCAGGTACCGGCTGTTCGTTGGAGGCGGACAACCGGCTACATCTCCCCCGACGGACAACATTCTTCAGGCAGTCATAGAACTGGAATAACATCAGCCCCTGAAGCAAATCCTGATTCTGACCGATCTGCTTCACAATGAATTATTTATTTGGTATCTTGTAGTTCTGTTTGACAATCCTAAACCATTTCATCCCAATGAGATCTTTCACAAAGGGCGTTTATTTAACCGCATCTCTATTTTTAATTCCCTGCATTTCAGTCCCCGCCCAGACCGTCCTGAATGTACCCCTGTCTTATCCAAGCATACAGGCTGCCATTGACAGTTCCGTGAACGGGGATACGATCCTGGTGGCTCCGGGGAGGTACCTGGAAAATGTAAACTTCAGGGGGAAGAATATCATCCTGGCTTCCCGGTTCCTTACCACGGGGGATACTGCGTTTATCAGCGGGACCGTCCTGGATGGAAATGCCTCCGGTAGCGTTGTGACATTCAAGAACGGGGAGGATTCCACGGCCGTTTTATCCGGATTCACCATCACCAACGGATCGAGCGAGGAAGGCGGGGGCGGGATCTACTGTTTCCAGTCCTCCCCCTCGGTCAATTACTGCATCATCAGGAACAATGTGACCAAATTCGACGGAAGGGGCGGGGGCATCTGCTGTACCGGAGGATCCTGCCCGGAACTCAGGAACCTGAAAATCACCGGTAACCAGTCATACTGGGGAGGAGGCATCTCCTGTTATAACCAGTCCAACATCCGGCTGTATCATTCAGAGATCACGAACAACAAGACCCAAACCTATGGTGGCGGGGCCTCATTCGAGGGTTCCGATCCGGTGCTGGACTATGTAATTATTGATAACAATACGGGTACGGCGAATGGCGGGGGACTGGATCTTAACAGTTCCTATGGGACATTTAATCATCTCCTGATTTCCAACAACAGCCAGAGCGGGATTTATAATACGGGTGGAGACCCGGAAATATTTAACAGCATGATCATCGGGAATTCTGCCGGCCAGGGGGGAGGCATCAATTCATACGGGGGAAGTCCCAACCTGACCAATGTGATCATTGCCAACAACCAGGCCAGCGGTTATGCGGGAGGCATGGATATCCAGGTGAACTCGCGTTCCGTGCTGACCAATGTCACGGTGGTGAATAACCATACCGGCTGGCAGGGAGGCGGCGCATTAAGGATTTATTACAATTCCAGGCCCCTGCTCATCAACTGCATCGTCTCGGGCAATTCCTCACCCGGCATTATATTTGGTGGCGGCATACCGAGTGTTCTTACCATTGCCCATTCCCTCATACATGTTGAGGAATCCGATAGTATTGATAATGATAATGGAGAATTTATGTGGATGGAAGGAAACCTGTTTAAAGATCCCTTGCTGCAGCAGCCGGATTCACTGGATTTCAGCCTGAGCAATTCCTCCCCCTGCATTGGTGCAGGCATAGACTCCCTGCTGGTGGACACCACATGGTTCTTCGCACCCCACAGGGACTACTCGGGCAATCAGCGGCCCGATCCCTCAGGGTCCTTCCCGGACATGGGAGCCTTTGAGAATCCCCGTGCCATACCCTCTCCCTCCTTGAAGTTTGATATCAGCGGAAATCCCTGTGCGGGAGATTCACTGGCATCGATCAATATGGACATCCGGGGAGGCTTCAGTCCATATACCATTACATGGGAGAATCCGGCCGGAATCCTGGATACCCTCCGGAATTTATCCGGCTTACCCGCCGGGCAATACTTTGCCATTGTTACCGATTCGCTGGACAGAACCGTCAGGGATACCGTCATTATTACGGATCCTGAACCCCTGACATTTTCCAGGCAGGCAACCGATTGCAATTGCCGTCAGGGGAATGATGGCAGGATTGATTTTTCTGCCGTCGGGGGAACCCTCCCCTACGAATATTCATGGTCAGGTCCCGGCGGATTTGAATCCGGTTCAGACAGCATCTCGGGCCTGGTGGAAGGAACCTATTACATCCGCCTAGGTGACCGGAACGGGTGCAGCCTGTCTGATTCGGGCACCATAGGCTTTGTAAATGAGCCACCACTGGTAAAAATCGATCCCCCCGATACTGCATTCATCTGTCCGGGCAGGGAGATCATACTGGATGCCGGCGAGGGTGCAGCATACCAGTGGGAATGGTCCGATGAGAGGAGCCTCAGCGTCTCCAATCCGGCCAGGTACTGGGTCAATGTGACGGATGAAAACGGGTGCACCGGATCCGATACCGTTGAGGTACTGGTCAGCTATCCCCGGGAGGACGAAGAGATCTGCCTGGTGACGGTGGGGGCATCCGGGCACAACATTGTCGTATGGGAAAAGAACACGGATGCCGGTACGGCACTTTATAATATTTACCGGGAGGGACTGATGGCCGGTCAGTATTACCTGATCGGGCAGAAATGGCCGGATGAGCTGAGCATTCTGGTTGATGAAACTTCCAATCCCTACCAGCAGGCGTACCGCTATAAACTGTCAGTTACGGATACCTGCGGGAATGAATCGGAGAAAAGCTTTTTCCATAAAACCATCCATCTGCAGGTCAATCCCGGAATGGGGTCCAACAACCTGGTGTGGACCGATTACGAATACGAAGCCGGCGGGTTCACCTTTGTGCAATATGATATTTACAGGGGACCGGATCCGGATAATATGGAACCGATCAATTCGATCGCGGCCAGTTTCAACACCTATTCCGACCTTGATCCCCCGGGGGGAGCGTTGTATTACCAGGTAGCGGGACTTAAACCGGAACCTTGCCATCCTTCAGGGAATAATAAGAAAGAAGGAGTGGACTATGAATATTCATTGTCGAATATAAGGGATAATGGCCTGGTGGGCATCCAGCCGGGGATGTCCAGTGCCCGACTGACCGTTTATCCGCAGCCCGCTTCAGGAGAGCTTACAGTAATTCTCCCCTCCAATGGCGGTGACGCCTTTGAATTATTCCTCTATGACCTTTCAGGAAAAATGTTGCTGACCAGGAAAGGGAACGATTCCCCGAAGGTTGTATTATCCCTTGATGGCATTGCCCCCGGTCTGTACCTGCTGGAGTACAGAGGTCGGGAACTGTTCAGGACCAGGATCCTGGTTGAATAGGTCCGGCTTGATGAACTACCCCGGAGCAGAGCCCCGAAGTATCTTAAAGGTCTCGTTCTGCGGATGCGCGCAGGTGGGCAGCAATAAAACGGATTCGACGATGGAATTTAAGAAATTAACCCCCGCCGAGGAAAGGGTAATCAAGTACAAAGGCACAGAAGCTCCGTTCACGGGGAAATTCAATGATTTTTATGAAAAAGGCACCTACGTCTGCAAGCGATGCGGTGCATCCCTATACCGTTCGTCCGATAAGTTTGATGCGCATTGCGGCTGGCCGAGCTTCGACGACGAGATCAAAGGTGCCGTCAAGCGGACGTCTGATCCCGATGGCCGGCGTACGGAAATTACCTGTGAAAAATGCGGCGCCCATCTTGGCCATGTGTTTATCGGGGAGGGATTCACGCCCAAAGATACCCGGCATTGTGTGAATTCCATATCACTGGAATTCATCCCCGACACCACTGCAGGCAAGAATTGAGTCAATTGCCTCGGGTGTACCGGGACTATTCCACTGTGCCTTTCAAGAGAATGCCTGCAGGCAGAGTTCGACCCGGCAACGGGCGATGCATCCTAGGCATCGTAATAGAGGAAAAATTCAACCGGATGCGGACGGATCGCCAGCTCTTTGACCTCATTTTCCATCTTGTAGTCGATATACATTTCGATCAGGTCATCTGTAAACACGCCTCCCTTGGTCAGGAATTTATAGTCTTTCTTGAGTTCCGCGAGTGCTTCGCCCAGGGTTCCGGGCACTGTAGGGATTTTGGACAATTCCTTGGTCGTCATGGCATAGATGTCTTTATCCAGTGGTTTACCGGGATTAATCTTGTTCTGGATACCGTCAAGCACAGCCATCATAATGGCGGTAAACATCAGGTACCCGTTGCAACTTGGATCCGGACAGCGGAATTCGAAACGTTTTGCCTTGGGATTAGTATGGTACATGGGGATCCTGACGGCAGCCGAACGGTTCCTCTGCGAATAGGCAAGGTTGACGGGCGCCTCAAATCCCGGTACAAGCCTGCGATACGAGTTCGTCGTGGGCGCTGCAAAGGCTAGTATGGCTGCAGCATGCCTGAGCACTCCGCCAATTCCCCAAAGCGCGATCTGGCTCATTCCCGCATAGACGTCCCCGGCAAAAATATTCTTGCTGCCTTTCCAGAGAGAGAAATGGGTGTGCATCCCGCTTCCATTGTCCTTGAAGATGGGTTTTGGCATAAAGGTTACGGTCTTGCCATGCTTGAGGGCGACATTTTTAACGATGTATTTATACCACATGAACTGGTCGGACATGGTCAGCAAATCTGCATATTTCATATCGATCTCCGACTGCCCGCCGGTCCCCACTTCGTGGTGGTGAGCCTCCACCGTGATCCCGATCTGCCTCATGACATTGACCATCTCGGTCCTCAGATCACCGTATGTATCCGTCGGGCTTACCGGGAAATAACCCCCTTTGTAACTGGGTTTGTATCCGAGGTTCGGTTCTTCGATCCGGTTGGTGTTCCATGCTCCCTCCACCGAATCAATCTGGTAAAACCCCATATTTGTTGTCTGGTCATAACGGATCTCGTCAAATATGAAGAATTCCGGTTCAGGTCCGATGTAGGCATTCTCAGCGATTCCGGTCGATCTCAGGTATTCGATTCCTTTCTGGGCCACGTATCTCGGATCCCTGCTGTATTGTTTTTTCGTTATCGGATCCACGATATTGGCTATCACACTCACGGTCGGTTCCCTGAAGAACGGATCAATCTGAGCGGATGACGGATCCGGCAGAGCCAGCATATCCGACATATGAATGCCCTGCCAGCCCCTTATAGAGGAACCGTCAAAACCAACGCCGTCCTTAAAAGTGTCTTCATCCCATGTTTCCACCGGGAAGGTGCAGTGCTGCCAGGTCCCGAGAAGGTCAGTAAATTTCAGGTCCACCATTTCAGCACCTGATTTTTTAGCGAATTCAAAGAATTCTTTGGGGGTTGCGATTTTTTCCATTTCTCAATTATTTGGATTATGAATCAAAGCATTTGTTCAATAACGGATCTTGAAAACACATTCACAATATCCGGGAAATAAAATTAATAATTAAATCTAATAATATTATGTTTTTTATATAAATATTAATTTTTTTAAGGGTGCAATTAAAATATTATACTAATATTATTATAGAACCCTCAATATTTCAGACATTATGATAAAATTTATTAATGATTACTTCCCGGTGACAAACCGGGATTAATGCACGCATAAAGGATAAACAGAATCACCAGGGAAAAAACCGGAGAATGGGATACCCGGTTACCATCCTTTAAAGCAAACAGGCATTTACATGTAGGTTCACAGATCTGAATACGGGGCAGGGTGCAGTATCCACTTATCGATGTGGGAAACCGTATTTTTATACTTCTCAATCTCCTTTATGCGGATCCAATCGGGCGATTCCTGAAAGGCCTTCCAGTGCTCCTGCTGTGAATCCCTGCCGGAAAAAGTGGTCATATACATCAGGTTGGGCATGTCGGCACCCGAAATGACCTCACCGAAGAATACCGGCTGAAATCCAAGCTGAACGAACAATGCGATTTCCCCTGCCACATTGAACATCTCCACCTTCCTCCCGTAAATCCTTTCCGTGGCCCCATGGTAGCTTCTGAGCTCGTATATGCGTTCGAAGGGCGGAGTGGGGTGCTCGGGAATACTCAGCTCCGGCCATCCTTCAAACGCCCTCAACAGGATGCTTTCGATCCGCCTGTAAGGAGGATTGTCATAAACGGCCTCAAGGTAATCCCGGCCGGCATCCTGGTAAACCGCATCATGGTTCAGAACCGTGGAAAGCTTTTCGAATTCATCCAGGGATTTAAAGGGGATCAGGACCAGGATCAGTTTGCCCCGGCTTGTATCCTCCTCCACGGGTTTGAAAACCCCGACATCCGGTATTCCTGCATGGTGCAGTGCGGGCAGGTATGCCTTTCCCAGGAAATTGTCCATTCGCTCTTCCTGCTGCTCAGTATCAATCGTATAAATCTTCAGCTGGTAATAATCGCGGTCTGAACCTATCCCGCATCCAACCATTAGGAACAGGCCGGTTGACAGGATCCTTATTGCAGTTTGACGGAGAAAATCGAACGCTCGGTTGCTTTTCATGAGTCTTATGATTTTGTGGACAATTTAAGGATTTAAACGGTCATGGCGAATATCCGGAATTAAAAACTAACTTTGCGAAAGTTTCCTCTTTCATCTTTCGTTCATCGCATTTTCGTTTTCAAATTCCACCAATCTTAATTTTATTAGCGGAAATGGCATGGAAGACGGTGTTTATGATCTCGTTGTATTTTGTTCCCTACGGGCTGATGGTTTCCGGGCTCATTCAGAATATAGGGGGACTTCTTTTATGCTGGATCCTGATGGGATTCGGGATGGCAGGCATCGGGCTTTCGATCATGCATGATGCCAATCACAGGGCTTACTCCGGCAACCAGGTCGTTAATAAATACCTTGGCTATCTGCTGAACCTGATCGGCGAATTCGCCCCGAACTGGCAGATCCAGCATAATACCCTGCATCATGGATTTACCAACATCGACGGTTACGACGAGGACATCGATCCGGGGAAAATGCTGCGGCTGTCTCCATCTAAGCCCCGATTCAGGTTCCACAGGTTCCAGCATATCTATGCCTGGTTCCTTTACGGATTGATGACCCTCTCCTGGGTGATGGACAAGGATTTCGGGCAATTGAACCGTTCCCGGTGAGAGGGCTTGCTGAAGCTTCAGCATAAATCTTACCGGAGGCTGCTTGCGGAACTTATCGTTTCAAAGCTGGTTTACTTCGCATACATACTGCTCATACCAATCCTGGTTCTGCCGGTTTCCTGGTGGTGGGTACTGATCATGTTCCTTATCATGCATTTTCTGTTCCCCAACATCTGCCATGTCCATTACCGTAAAATAGCTCCCATAGTCAGGGAAACAGCGCTGGAGTTCGGCATTCCCTATCATGTGCAGCCGAATTTTGTAAGGGCGGTCCTGAACCACGGTGAAATGCTGAAACGGCTCGGAAGCTCCGACCAACCCGCTATAATTCCGGAACGGCACCAGTGATCTCTTCTTCCGGGTAAATCCTGACCTGAGGGACGATTTCAAGGAAATCTTCTTTTGTACATAAAGCCGGTCCCGGTCGCAATGTTGTGGCGGTCCCCGCAGCCACTGCATAAACCAGTGATTCCTGCTGGGTCTTCCCGGTTACGGTGCCGTAAACAAATCCAGCGACCGCGGAATCCCCCGCTCCAATGGTGTTGACCACTTTTACCCGGGGCGGGACCGCAAGGTATTGTTCATGTTTGCTCACCAGCAGGATCCCCCGGGCTCCCATGGAGACCAGCACGGTCCCCGTGCCACGGTCACAGATGGACCGTGCCGTTTCGATTACCTTCCGGATGTTATCCGGTTCATGGCCTGCCAGGTGGCCCAGTTCGTGGATGTTTGGCTTGATGACGTCTGGGCCGATCCGGATACCGGTTTTCAGGGCTTCCCCATCGGTATCAAGAATGATTTTTGCGCCCTTGCTCCTGGCCATTTCCATGATCCTGTAATAGATCTCGGGATTGACACCCGGAGGCAGGCTCCCGCTGATGACAACAATTTCAGCGTCCTCAAGCTTTTCGATCCGGTGTATCATCTCCATCAGCTCATTCGACATGATTTCCGGTCCCCTGGCACTGAAAACGGTCTGGGTTTCCTTTTCCATATCATAAAGGATGATGTTGGTGCGGGTTTCGCCCGAAATACGCGTGAAACTGCAGCTGATCCCTTCGTTGATCAGGCGGCCCTCGAGCTCTTCGCCGTGAAATCCGCCGGCAAATCCCAGCGCCTGGTTACTTACCCCGAAAGCGGTCAGGACCCTGGAAACATCAATGCCTTTGCCTGCGGCATAACGCATCTCATTCTGAATGCGGTTCGATTCGTCGAACCTTAGCTTTTCAATCCAGATGTTGCGGTCAAGGGCCGGATTCAATGTAATTGTATAGATCATTTAAGTGATAGTTGAATATTAACACCAACAATTTACGAAATATCGCGGGAGTCCCGACAGGCGGATCAATAAATATTAGGAAATCAGGGACATAGACAGGATCCCGAAATATCCGTTCTTTCGGGACCGTTATTGTGATTATTTGTTAAATTTGCACCCGATTTATGGCGGAAGAGAATGCGCTCATTCAGATTCCTACTTTGTGTGTTTTTTGTAGCGGGACTGATCTCCACCGGGTGCAAGACCAGACGATCCGGTGATTCAACTCTCCAGGAAGAAATCAACTACACGGACAGGTCGGGCAGGAAACAGGGACCCTGGGAAATTTATGCGGACAGTGTCCTGATCGCCAAAGGTACCTTCAAGGGCGGGAAACCCGATGGATTATGGACCTACTGGTATGTCAACGGAAAGATGAAGGAGGAAGGACATTATAAACAGGGAGTAAAAAAAGGAATGTGGGTGGAATGGTACCCGGACGGTGACATGATGTGGAAGGGGGAATATGAAAACGGTAAAAGGCATATCGGGAACCCAGCTGCGAAAGCGGAAATAACCTTTATCGGGGAGGTCCCCGATGACGATATCCTTCAACAGGGACATACCTATCAGCTGAGCATCAGGATCCAGAACGTGCCATCCAGGCATCTTTTCGTTGAAACCAGCAAAGGTTCCATAACCAGAGAAGAAGGATCCGGTTTATTTATCCTTGAAACCCCATCCGATACGATGCTTACCCTGGCGATCGGTTTCATCCCGGAACTTGAATTTAAGGATTTCAGGAATTTAGTCACGGAAATCGATTTTAAAATCAGGTAGGGTTTCCGATCATGCAGAAAATCTCCGGCTGACTTATGAAGTTATCGATCCAGAACCGGATCCATCATTACATCGGTTTAGTAACGCCGACTTTCGGGATAGCTGCCTTTACCTCGCTGTTCCTCAAATTCGGTTTTTACCTGTCCCAAGGTTGGATGAGGAACATGCTGGTAGTGGATGAAATCATTGCAGGCTTTTTTGTCCTCACCCTGCTCATCAATTTCTTCATCAGCGACAATAAATGGAAATACGTCAAACAATCCCCGTTTGAGTTCATTCTGCTGACCCTTTTCATCGTTTCCATCGTCGTGGAAGAAATTGTTTCCATCGAGGAACCTCACTACATTTTAAAAAGATCGACCTCGCACAATTTCATCAAGCTGTATTTTGTCCTGATCCAGATCTACATCATCGTTAACGGGATCATCTCCATTGCAAAAACCAGGGAAAAATGGCTGTTCTTTTCGCTGAGTCCCGCAAAAATACTGGTAGTCTCCTACCTGATCGTCATCACCCTGGGAACCCTGATGCTGAAACTGCCGAAAGCCACTTTTTCCGGCATTACCTGGATCGATGCCATGTTTACTTCAACATCGGCGATCTGCATCACGGGATTAAGCACGGTGAACCTGTCACAGACATTTACTTTCGAGGGACAATTGTTCATCCTGTTGCTGATACAGCTGGGGGGACTGGGAATCATCACCCTGACCTCGTTCATTGCCCTGTTCATCCAGCGGGGTTTAAGGTTAAGGGACCAGATAATCGTACAGGAAGTGTTTGATAATGAGAATTTCAGCACCATGTCATCCACTCTTAAAGCTATTGTTGTCATAACTTTCACAATGGAGCTGATCGGTGCCGCGGGACTTTATTTTTCGTGGGGAAACCTTGGAATATCCGAATTTGAAAGGTTCTTCGGCGCCATATTCCATTCCGTCAGCGCATACTGTAATGCCGGGTTCAGTATTTTTCCCGCCGGATTTGAAACGCCCGGTTACAATTTTAATACCCTGTCGCTCATTATGGTAATGGTCTTAATCGTTCTCGGGGGATTGGGTTTTTTCACCTATTCCGACATCCTGCACATAGGCGAAATCAGGATGTTCCGGAAAAAAGGGCTTACCACGCAGAGTAAGATCATCCTTTTTTCAACATTGGGACTGATCCTCCTGGGAGCCATACTGGTCTGGGCCAACCAATATTCCCAGTGGAAGGACCTTTCCACCGGGAAACAGTTGATCAATGCCTTCTTCCTCAGCATTACATCACGCACGGCAGGGTTTTCAACGGTTTCCGTCGCGGGACTGGCAATTCCCACCCTGATGGTGGTCATCCTTCTCATGTACATCGGAGGCGCGCCCAATTCTACTTCCGGGGGGATCAAGCTGACCACTGCGGTGACCCTGCTTGCAAGTTTAAGAGCCTTTATCAGAGGTAAGAACAGGGTTGAAATAGGATGGAATACCATCCCCATGAAAACGGTCAGAAGGGCCTACATCGTCTTCCTTGTCTCCATCTTGCTGATATTTATCGTTCTGTTTGTGCTGAACCTCACAGAAGATCATGCCTTCTTTGACCTCCTCTTCGAGATCGTTTCGGCTTTCGGAACAGTGGGGCTTTCCAGGGGGATTACCCCGGATCTCAGTTACGCAGGCAAGATCCTGATCGCATTTGTAATGTTTGCCGGTAGAATAGGACTTTTTACCTTTGCCATAGCAATGAGTGAAGAACGGGCGGAAAACGGGTATCACTTTCCAGAAATCAATTTAATGGTCGGATAATTATGGATAATTATGGATAATAATCAGCGGTTTGTATTAATCGGACTGGGAGCTTTTGGCAGGGAGATTGCCAGAACCCTTCACGAGCACGATGCGGATATCATAGTGATGGACCGTGATCCGGCTGTAGTCAGCCAGATGAAAGCTGAAGGATTTAAATTCGCGGTGCATATTGACAACCTCGACCCTTCGTCGCTTGCCAAATTCATCAAAACCCAGGATGTTGTGATCCTGTCGATGGGAGATGCCTTTGAGTCCAACATCCTGACCATCGAAATGCTGAAGGAAATTGGCGTGAAATCAATTTATTCCAGGGCCACCAAGGACATCCAGTACAAGGTGCTGGAGAAAATGGACATCACCGAGATCCTTTTCCCCGAAAAGCAGGAAGGCAGGAGGTTTGCCCTTAAGCTGCTCAACTGGGACATCCATTTCATCGACGAATTCGCCAGGGAGATCTACCTGATCGAGGTGCCCATAACCGATAAAATGATCGGCAAATCCATCGTGGATCTCGAGATCAGGTCGAAATACAACGTGAACATCATCGGATTGAAAAGCACCTTTGAAGACCCTGAAAACCAGCATAAGCAGAGAATGGACTACGTGGGCTTCGAAAAAACGGTTCTGGCGCAGGAGCATTCCCTTCTGGTGATCGGCAAGGAGGATGACCTGGAAGAAATGGTGAGGGATACCAAATGATCCAAGGTGTCCCTGGCTGCAGCGACACAGCCCGCTGAGATCAGAACCTAAGATCATATCCGCAGACATTCACTGAACACGGATTCCATGATTGCTGCAATGTCTGCATTCGGCGATTCGGGGGACTCCCGGGATCCGATTTCCAGGAAGCCGCATCCGGACCGGGCAGGGGATATCTACTCCTCCGGCTCAGGGGTAAAGTCATAATACTCCCATACCTCTGCGATCTTTCCGTCTTTAAATCGCTTAAAGTGCATCACGGGTACAGTAATCGTATCCCCCTGATATTCCATTGTCCGGGTAAACATCGTTGCCACCCAGTCGCCTTCGGCCACCTGCCGGTTGATGGAATCCACTTTATATTTTCCGTTGCTCAGGTACCTGCGATGGCTTTCGCGGTCCCATGTATGACCGTTCTCTCCGTGTCCGATAAAATCTTCTGTAAACAGGACATCGATGTTGGCCGGATCCAGGTCGTGGTAGGTTACCGCAAGCTGTTTGTTTTTCTCAAGGTTTTCATCTCCGGTTTTAACCTGGGTGCAGGCGCAGGCCAGGACAAGGATGAGCAGGGAAGGAATGATTGATTTTTTCATAAGAACAGGATTAAGGGATTTGAATGAATAAATTTACCCAATTATCCGCTTCGGATCAAATTTAGTTTATCCCCGGATGAGTTTCAGGTCCCCGCAGGGCCTAAATTATTTCGTATCCTTTGACGGCATGCCAGATGATCCGGTTGAATACGTCCTCATGGCAGAATATCTAATGTCACGTCAATTGAAAAATAAAATTATAACCCGGGCACTGCTGGTTTTCGTTTACTCGTATCTCAGGGAATCTACAGGATTCCGGGTTGCAGCTTTATAGCTCTGCCAGGCTATCGTCCCGATGGCGATTAAAAATACCACCAAACCCGCCAGAATAAACACCCACCAGCTTAATTTTGTCTTATAAGCAAAACTTTGCAGCCATTTATTGATGGCAAACCAGGAAATCGGTATTGCGATGAATAATGCCACCAGCAGCCACTTGCCAGTATCCAGAAGGAACATTGAAAGGATGTTCATTGAATTTGCCCCGTTTACTTTTCTGATGCCTATTTCCTTGGTCCGGCGAATGGTCGTATAGATCATCAGTCCCAGGAGTCCCATACAGGATATGGCTACTGCAATTACAGACAGGATGGCCGTGACAATCCCCATTTTCCTGTCGGTCCTGTACCAGAAATCGAATTCCCGGTCGACGAAGGATAATTCAACCGGCCGGTCCGGGACAAACATCTCCCATGTAGCCTTAACAAAAGCCGTCGCCTCCTGCATATGGCCCGGAGCTATTCTCATACTTATGAAACTTTCCGATCCCGGTTCAATGAGGATCATGCCCATGGGCTCTATCTTGTTGTGCAGGGATTCATAGTGAATGTCCTGCACAACGCCGATGACACTGTAAACCGTGTCGAGCCTGTATCGCTTACCGATGGGATCTGCCCATCCGAGTTTTTTTACGGCTGCCTGGTTCAGGACAATGGCCAGGTTATCGGTGGAATATTCCGGAGAAAAGAACCTGCCCCGGATCAGGTTCAGCTTCAGGGTATTTGCATAGGCATAATCGCAATAAATTACGGTAATATGGCAATCCTCAGCTGCCGAATCAACGGGATGCCCCCAGACGCTAAACTGGTCGATTCCCGGGACATTCTCGGAACTGCTGATATCGGTAATGCTGCTGTGGGCCATCAGGGCCTCCTTAAAAGCCGCATGTGAATTCCGCAGGTACCAGGGATTCTTGATCAGAAGGATATTATCTTTTGTCAAACCCCGGTTCGTTTCAAGCTTAACATACCTGAATTGCTTATACACAAAAAATGAACTTATAAGAAAGAAAATGCACAGGGCAAATTGCAGAATGATCATCCTTGAATTGAAAAAGACCCCGCCCGTTCTGAAATCACTCCACATGTTTTTATCATTCAGGGCATTCGATGAAATGAGGACCATTGCCGGATAGATGCCGGACAGGGCACCCAGCACAAGGACCGTCACAATACCCAGCAACACATGCAGGGGTGAATAAAGATATCCAATGTCCATCTGCCTCTCTGTCAGCCGCTCAAATGCCGGGAAACAAAATTCAACCAGGCAGATGGCAATTGCCAGTGCTGCAAAGGCAAGGAGGATTGAATCCAGCATTAGAAGAAGCAGTTCGTTGAGGTTAGTTGCACCAAAAATCTTCTTTAACCAGATCTCTTTCCTCCTGCGAAGGGATTGACTGGTATGGAGATTCACATAGTTGACCAATGTAATGATCATGATGAATACGGCCAGCACCGGGAAAAAATACACCGTGGCATAACTTCCCGCGGATGTTTCATATCCGGCATAGTAGACATTTGGATTGAGGTGGATGTCTTTTATGGGCTGCAACAGATATGTACTTCTGCTGTAATCATAGTACTCTTTCCCGTAAAATTCCTTCATGAATCCGGGTAACTTTTCTTCAACCCCGGCTCTTTGACCGGCAGACTCCAGCAGGACATAGGTCTGAAGGAAATGGTTAAAGGGACTTGGATTATCAATGAACCTGAAGGAAGAGGACGACAGGAGAAGATCCGGTCTCATGTGACTTTTCTCCGGAAAATCTTCATATACCCCTGTAACGGTAAAGCTCTGACCCCTGGTCCCAAGATCACCGCTTTCAATGACCATACCCTCCCCCAGCGGTTCTCTGTCATGAAAAAGCCTGGAAGCTGCCGACTGACTGATCACAACCGAACCCGGACCGGTAAGACAATGATCCGTATTACCGGTTTGCAGTCCAATCCCGAAAACTTCGAAAAAAGACGAATCCACAACAAGGATCACCTTCTCCCTGAAAATGTCCTTATCCTTCTGGATAATATTGTTCCGACTGCAATAAAGCCTTGTTGCAGCAATAATCTCAGGGATTCCCGCCCGCAGGGCCCCGGCAAGAGGAGCTGAGACATCCGTACCATATTTCTCACTTCCCTGCCAGTTCCTGATGACCCTGCAAATCCTGTCGGCAGATTTAAATTCATCATCATACGACAGCTCGTGGGAAACAAAGACCAGGACCAGGATGGATACCGTAAAACCCAGAGCCAGCCCAGTGAGATTGATAAGGGAAAGTAGTTTATTCTTAAGCAGGGTCTTAAGGAATACTTTAAGGTGAAATCGAAGCATGGCAAACTGGATTTTATTCCCGTTCCTTAATGTCCGAACAGGAAACGGTCAACATCATAAACAATACCCCGGTGATCTCAGGATTTTCTACTCTAATCTTTATCAAATATATGATTATTTATTCACGCCGGCATAATACAGATCGAATCCACCATGCCCCTCCGGGCGGTTCGAGGAAAAGATCATCAGGTCTGAAAGGAATTCCTCCTCATTCATTGGCAGGAATACCGGCCGGTATTCATCGTACTGCGTATTGATGAGAGGACCAAAATTTGTCGGTTCGGACCAGTTGTTCCCATCGAAAACTGAACAGTACAGGTCGAATCCGCCGTATCCCCCTTCCCGGTTGGAGGTGAATACCATTAAATTACCGGCTATATAGGGGCATTTGTCATCCGCCCCGCTTGACAGGGACTGGAC
>Ga0307419_10000700_pt1 | contig 17230 bp, 11 predicted proteins | sample SalMarWE160230MG_2_FD_202512 | JGI IMG/M metagenome (GOLD analysis project Ga0307419, IMG submission 202512) | Salt marsh sediment microbial communities from the Plum Island Ecosystem LTER, Massachusetts, United States - WE1602-30 | ecosystem: Environmental > Aquatic > Marine > Intertidal zone... | reverse complement strand
TCTTCGAAAAGAAAAAACCTCTGGAAAAAATTTCAGATGATCATAAAACCATAGCGCCATTACCTTCAGGTTTGGATGTAGAAAAACCGTTCATATTGCCTATTTCGGAAACTAAATTAGAAACTTCGACAGCTGACGGAAAAATTAATTTAGAGAATGTGGAGAGATTTAAATCAAATACATTAGAAAAATTAGGTTTTTCAACGGAAGAATCTTGGACTGAGCTCGATTTTTATCCGTTGATTGAACCATTTGCATATGCTGAAATAATCCGTGACGCGAAGACACTTGATAGGCGTTATATTTTAATGGAAGTTGGATTATCGGGCGAAGAATCCAAAAACCTGAAGTTCATAAAAGAGACTCTGAGTGGATTTACATCAGATACTGGTGAACTTGAATCAAATGGTATGGAGAAGTATCTGATGGATAAGGTCGAACAGATTATTGAGGATTATATGCTTGAAATGGGTGAAGAATCAAAAGAAAAAATCAAATATTTTTTGAAAAAAAAGTTACTGGGGCTTGACATATTAGAACCAATTATGAAAGATCCAAATATTGAGGACATCTCTTGTGATGGTTCTGACGTGTCATTGTTTTTATATCATAGAATACACGGTTCATTAAAAAGTAATGTAAAATTTGAAGATGAAGATGAACTTTCTAATTTTGTTGTTAGACTTTCTCAAAGGTGCGGGAAGCACATATCTATTGCTAGTCCCATGCTTGATGCTACAATGCCTGATGGGTCAAGAATACAGATGACCCTGAGCGATGAGGTTACCACTAGAGGTTCTACATTTACCATCAGAAAATTTAAAGAATATCCTTTCTCCCCTGCGGATCTGATAGAGTTTAATACCATGTCTTCTGAAATGATGGCATATTTGTGGATGGCTGTGGAAAATGGAATTAGTGCTCTTTTTGCTGGTGGTACCGCATCAGGTAAAACTTCTTCTTTAAATGCACTTGCATTATTTATCCCTCCAGAAGCAAAGATTGTTTCTATTGAAGAGACAAGGGAAATCAACCTCCCTCATCATAATTGGATTCCTGGTGTTTCTAGGTCGGGTTTTGGTGAAGTTGTGGGTGATAAAGTAGTCGGTGAAATAGATCTTTATGATCTTATGAAAGCGGCCCTTAGGCAGAGGCCCGAGTATATTTTGGTGGGGGAGATACGAGGTAAGGAAGCATATGTATTATTTCAAGCAATGGCTACGGGACATACAACATATTCCACAGTCCATGCTGATTCTGCTAAATCTCTAATTCATAGATTGGAAGGTAAACCTATCAACATACCACGTATTATGCTTCAGGCTTTAGATGTTATATGTATACAGGGCACTTCGCGTGTTAAGGACAAAAGGGTAAGGAGATGTAAGCATATCATAGAAATTATTGACATAGATCCTACGACAAAAGAGATTCTGACAAATGAGGTTTTCCGCTGGGATCCTGTTGAAGACAAGTTTATCTATTCCGGTAAAAGCTACATATTAGAACGTATTAGGGCAGAGAAGGATCTAAGCAGGGACGAGATGACAAATGAAATCAAAAACAGAGCTACATTGATGGAATGGATGAGACAGGAAAATATTAAGGATTTTAAAGAAGTTGCAGCTATGACCGCAAACTATATTGAAAATCCTTTGGAAGTTATGAAAAATATAGGGAAAGATATACAATATGTTTAAAAGAAATACTAAGCGATCATCATACAATTCAGAGGTTGTTGTTGAGGACAACTCCAGTCAAAAAATTAAAATAAAAAATACTAAATGCAACGAAGAAGATATGGTTGCTTCGACAAAAGAGGAAGTCCTATCTGAGAAAACAGATTTAGAGGAAATTGATTTTTACCCTTTAAATGAACCATATGCCTATGTCAGAATATTAAAAGATGCTGGTTCTCTTGACAAATATTATCAGGTTGAAGAACCCACTCTAAAAAAAGACGAATCCAAGATACTTAATTTCATACAAGAAACATTAATTAGAACACTTGATGTATGCTTAGACCAACTTGAATCTGATGTTGTAGATGATTTTTTAGTTAAGAATGTAGACCAGATAATAAAAGACTATAAGATAAAGATCGATAGTACTTTGAAAGGAAAGATTCTGTATCATATTGCAAGAAAATTTATTGGATATGGGCGATTAGATCCGTTGATGCGGGACTCAAATATTGAGGACATTTCATGTGACGGTTCTGGCGTGCCAATATTTTTATTCCACAGGGTACACGGTTCATTAAAAAGTAATGTAAAATTTGATGATGAGGATGAACTCGCTGCCTTTGTTGTCCAGCTCGCTCAGAAATGTGATAAGTATATTTCTATTGCTGAGCCAATGTTAGATGCTACAATGCCAGATGGATCTAGAATCCAGATGACGCTTAGCACAGAGATTACTACGAAAGGTTCTACATTTACCATACGAAAATTCCGTGATGATCCCATTACCCCTATTGATTTGATTGATTATGGCACCATGTCTGTTGAGATAGTTGCGTATATGTGGTTGGCTGTGGAACATGGTGCTAATGCTCTTTTTGCTGGCGGTACTGCGTCTGGTAAAACCTCTACGTTAAATGCCTTGTGTTTGTTTATTCCTCATGAATCTAAGATTGTTTCTATTGAAGAAACCAGGGAGGTTAATCTTCCACATCCAAATTGGATTCCTGGTGTTTCTCGTTCGGGTTTTGGCGAGATTGTGGGTAAAAGAATGGTTGGTGAAATAGATCTATATGATCTTATGACGGCTGCTCTTAGACAGAGACCTGACTATATTTTGGTGGGGGAGATAAGGGGTAAGGAAGCATATGTGTTGTTCCAGGCAATGGCTACGGGACATACAACATATTCTACGTTTCATGCTGATTCTGCTAAATCTCTTATTCATAGGCTGGAAGGCAAACCAATTGATATCCCTCGTGTTATGTTGCAATCTTTAGATGTTATATCTATTCAGATAAGCACGCGTGTTGGTGATAAACACGTAAGAAGATGCAAACAGATCATTGAAATTATTGACATAGATCCTACGACAAAAGAGATTCTGACAAATGAGGTATTCCATTGGGATCCTATTGAAGACAAGTTTGTTTATTCAGGTAAAAGCTATATTTTGGAAAGCTTATGCAGGCAAATAGGTATAGATAAGGAAGAAATGAAAGAAGAACTTTCAAGAAGGGCAGAAATACTTTTCTGGATGCGCGAAAACAGGATTAGGGCTTTTAAAGATGTAGCAGGTTTAGTAACCTCTTATATTGAGTCACCTGATAAATTGATGGAAAAGATAAGAAAAGGCAGGACTGGACTTGAAATAAGCGACGTCATCAAAATAGATGATCAGAAAAAATTTAGGGAAACAAAGGAAGTAAGTAAAAATTCCGTTAAGGAAAATGGGGAAAAAATTTCCGTATTTTTAATTAAGAAAAAAAGAAGAAACATAAAAATTTTGGAGGGTAATCAATGCCTCTAACTAAACAACAAAAGCTTAGCTATAAATGGTTTGGACGAATTGCTGAGAAAAAAGTAAGCGATAAGCTCATAAACAATTTAGAATCTGCCCATATGGGTATCAGAGGGGCAGCATATCTAACGTTTGCGATGCTTAATTCTCTATTGGGGTTTATGATATCACTTATCGTTTTCTCCATGTTGGTGTTTATGGTATTTCCATTACTTGGTATTTATTTGGATATTGTGATGACAATTTTATTTATTCTTATTCCGGCTTTAATTGGCATTAGTATATATTTTGTTTCTCTATTATTGCCCGGCATTAGGGCAAAGGCACGTGGTAAGAAAATAGATATGGATCTTGCTTATGCTTTGAATTTCATTTCAGCCATGACTTCTGCGGGTGTTACACCTGTTGAGAGTTTTAGGAGTCTTTCCAAGCAGAAGATATATGGAGAAGTCAAAGAAGAAGCTGCTTGGATCTACAGAGATGTTGTGCTGTTGGGTAATGATATTCTCACTTCGATTAGGGCCAATATTGAAAGAACGCCTTCTCAGAAATTTAAAGAATTTTCACAAGGATTGGTCGTCACGGTTACCTCAGGTGGCTCCCTTAAATCTTATTTTATGGCTAAAGCAAATCAATATATGTGGGAACGTAGACAAGAGCAAAAACAAAGTCTTGAAAGTTTAGGTGTCATGGCCGAAAGTTATGTTACATCGGCTGTTGCAGGGATACTCATGTTACTTATAGTTATCCCACTTATGATGATAATAAGTGGTGATTTTAATACGACTTTTCTTTATATTTTAATTTTCATGGTTATTCCACTTATTCATGTGGGATTTGCAGTAGTTGTTCAATCTATGTCTCAGGGGGCGTGATGTATGTTGGATACTCTAAATAAACCTGGTTTCATAAAAAATCTTTCTCTAAGCGATAAGATTATGGAACATGGTATTAACGTGGCTACAATAGTGTCTGTTTCCGTGTTTATATTATTGGCGATTTTATCTATTATAGGTATAATCCAAGGCATCGGCACTCCTGTTGATTTTTTCGTTTTGGCTCTCCTATCTGGAACAGGTATTTATGGTATGTATAAATATATGGTTGCTAGAAAGATATACAAGATGGATTCAATTTTTCCAGATTTCGTACGTGACCTGGCGGAATCCAGACGTGCCGGAATGACATTTACGAAAGCGATTTTGTTTGCTTCCAAAGGGAACTATGGAATATTAACTCCTGAAATTCAAAAGATTTCTCAACAAGTTTCCTGGGGAACCAATGTTTCAGATGCTTTGATTGACTTTTCAAAAAGAGTTAACACAAAAGCAATTAGACGGACCATCTCTTTGATTATTGAAGCCAGTAAAAGTGGTGGAAATGTAGCAGATGTACTAGATCTCGCTGCAAAAGATGCTAGAGAAATCAAAATGCTTGAATCTGAAAGAAAGGCAAACATGGCATCCTATGTGATTGTAGTCTATGTCGGTATGTTTGTATTTTTGGCGATAATAGCAATATTGACCTCTACTTTTATTCCAAACATGACAGGATCTGGCGCTCAAGGACTTCAAGGCGTAATGGGTGGCGGAGGGACTGTTGATCAGAGGGATGTTTCTATGGTATTCTATCTTGCAACATTGGTTCAGGGACTTGGTTCGGGGCTTGTAGCAGGAGTTTTTGAGGATGGTAACTTATCTTCAAGTGTAAAACATGTCTTTGTGATGCTTTTGATCAGTTGGTTGGCTTTTAAAGTGTTATTGGGGATGTAACTATGTGGAAAAATGGGATTATGAAAACCAAAAGAGCAAATAATGCGGTATCTGAGATAATAGGGATTATTTTACTGTTGGCGATGGCTGTAGCGCTTTTCTCTGTCGTTTATCTTTTCGTTATGCATGATGCACTGGACGTTTCGGAGAATTCTCCACCATCCGTAACTGTGCTTGGAACGATTGGGGGAAGTGATATAATATTGGAACATCGCGGTGGAGAAGCATTGAGTTTGGATACTGAGATTATGATAACTATATCTGGCATAGTTTACAGAATAACTGTTGGAGATTTACTGGATAATGAATCCAAAGAGGATGGAAAGTGGAGCGTAGGTGAAAAACTATCTTATGATCCGTCTATGGATATAACCGGTCGACAGGTTGAGATTCTGGTCATTGATGTGAAAAGCGGTTCGATGGTAATGCAAGGTACTCTCCAAGAGGGAGAAACATCTGTGAATCCGATTGCTATTACACGATATGCTACTAATGTTGTAAGCTATTCGGCAAAGTTATGGATGGATTATGATTTCAAAAATTACTCTGGTTATTTGGGATTTGCATGGAAACCTGATGGAGGTAGTTGGAATTACTCCGTCCCACCTTTAGGTTCAGGAGCTGTTCACGCGGGTACAGGTTCTTATGCCGAGACCGTTAGTGGTCTAACTCCAAGTGTCCTTTATTGGTTCAAGTCTCAGCTTAAATATGGGTCTACCACCATTGAGGGTTCAATGATGTCATTTATCACTTTGGGGTCGGAAATGGGTAGATGGCATTTCAATGAGAGTACTGGAACTATTGCATATGATTCGTCTGGCCGTGGCAACGATGGAACCTTGAAACCTGATTCTGTAAACCGTCCTCAATGGGTAACTGGGATAAATGAAAGTGCTTTAAGTTTTGATGGAATAGATGATTATGTTGAGGTTCCTGATGATACTACTCTGGATCTAACTGATGCGATTAGCATTGAAGCATGGATTAAGCCTTTGGAAAATAGTGAAGGGTTTGTTGGAGATATAAAATCAGTTATCGATACTTCAGGGTTCGGTATCCTTGATGCATATGAACCTGATATGGTTCATGTTTCGGGAGACATATATGTTATTGCTTGTAGAAGTACTGATAATGATGGATTCTTGGTAACGGTTAGGATAGCTAGTGATGGCTTAACTAAAAAAGGTTATATTGATATCTTAGAATTTGCCCCATCTTATTGTTATGAACCTGATATTACTCATATCAGCGGTGATGTCTATGCTATTACATATAGAGGTCCAGATAACGATGGATTCATAAAAACTGTAGAAATAGCCAGCGATGGGCGTATTACCAATATCATGATTGATTACTTGGAGTTCGATACAACCTATGGGGGAGATTCCGACATCATTTACGTCAGCGGCACAATTTATGCCATTGCCCATACAGGTGATAACTCAAATGGACGTATAACAACGGTGCGGATAGAGGATAATGGGTCAATTGCTGATAGTATACTTGAAACCTTTGATTTTGATATAGCGGACGTGGGCGTTTCTGAGGAATTCAACGTCATTCATATCAACGGTGATGTCTATGCTATTGCTTACAGAAATCCCGACTCAGATGGATATCTAAAAACGATTGGGATAAATAGTGGTGGAAATATAAGTATCATTGATAGCTACTCTTTTGACACGTTCGATGGTTATTCTCCAAGCATCATTTACGTCAGCGGCACAATTTATGCCATTGCCTATGGGGGCTTTAATAACTCAGGAGTCTTGAGAACAGTGGATATAGCCAACGATGGACATATTACAGGGACTATAATAGATTCATTTAATTTTGATACATATGGAAAAGAAACTGAAATTATTAATATCAAAAATGGTGTCTTTGCTATTTCATATAGAGGTCCAGATAACGATGGATTCATAAAAACAGTAGAAATAGAAGATGATGGGCAGATTACCGATAGCATAATTGATACCTTAGAGTTTGACACATCTAGTGGTTATAGCCCTAATATTATTAATATCAAACTTGATGTCTATGCTATTGCATATGAAGGTATAAATAATAATGGATTCATAAAAACAGTAGAAATAGAAGATGATGGGCAGATTACCGATAGCATAATTGATACCTTAGAGTTCGGTGTTTCTAGATGCTATTATCCAAATATCATTCATATCAACGGTGATGTCTATGCTATTGTTTATAGAGGTTGGGATGACGATGGATTTCTGGCGACCGTGGAGATGGCAAATAATGGATCAATTTCAGATAGGATCATTAATATTTTAGAGTTTGACAGATTCTATTGTTATTATCCTCATATTGTTCATGTCAATGGAGATATCTATGCTATTACCTACACTGGCTATGGCAGTGATGGATTTTTGAAAACTATAGAAATAACCAATACTGGAGCAATAACTGACAGCGTCATTGATACGTTAGAGTTTGATACCTCTTATGGTTATGAACCTAGGATCATTCATGTTAATGGAGATATCTATGCTATTGCCTACACTGGCCTTGGCACTGATGGATTCATAAAAACAGTAGAAATAACCAATACTGGAGCAATAACTAACAGTGTCATTGACAGCTTAGAATTTGATACAAGCTATGCGCGATATTCAGATATTGTTCATGTTAATGGCACCGTTTTTGCCGTTGCTTATATGGGTCCTTATAGTGATGGATTCATAAAAACAGTAGAAATAACCAATACTGGAGCAATAACTAACAGTGTCATTGACAGCTTAGAATTTGATACAAGCTATGCGGGATATTCAGATATTGTTCATGTTAATGGCACCGTTTTTGCCGTTGCTTATATGGGTCCTTATAATGATGGTTTCATAAAAACAGTAGAAATAGCCAATACTGGAGCAATAACTAACAGTGTCATTGACAGCTTAGAATTTGATACAAGCTATTGTTATTGGCCCGACATCATTTGTATTGCTGATGCCGTCTATGCTATTGCCTACACTGGTCCTGGCTATGATGGTTTCTTGAAAACTTTGAGGATAGGGACTAATGGAAGCATCGTTGATGCAATTGATGATTCTCTGGAGTTTGACACATCTAATGGTTGTGAACCTAGCATCATTCATGTTAATGGTACCGTCTATGCCATTTCATATCGGGGTCCCGGTAGTGATGGTTTCATGAAGACAATAGAGATAGACTTAAAAGGTACGATTAGAACAATAGTTTCCAAAGATGGTGCTTATGGAATTAGTGCGAATGCCACAAGAGTCTTTGCTACGATAAACACACATACTAATATAATTTCGGCACCGATTTCTCCAGGTTTCAATCATATTGTTTTTAACTATAATAAAGATGGTAGCTCAGATCAGTTGAGGTTATACATAAACGGAACTGAAATGGCTAACGGGACGTTGACGGAGACAATTACAACAAACACAAATAATCTGTACTTCGGAAAAGTCAATGCCATTATTGATGAGATTGTAATATATGGTACGCCCCTTGCTATAGAAAATGTTGTCGATCACTTTGATCTCATGAAGCCCTAATCATAAATAAATAAAAGTCAAGGTGGAAAAATGAAAGGATTTAGGAAAAATATCAACACGCTTCGAAATGCGAATGAAGCAACAGTAGGAGTTGTTGTAGCGGTCTTAATGGTGGGATTAGCACTTTCAGTTATTTGGCTTGTGCAATCATTTTATGTGCCCAGATGGATGGAACAAAAAGAAGCTGAACATATGGATGAGGTGTTGGATCGGTTTTCCATGCTAAAATTTGCAATAGATATGCAGATGTTAACCGAAAAAGACACCCCTATATCTACATCAATAACGTTAGGTAACAAAGAACTACCGTTTCTTGAATCAAGTAGGTCATTTGGATTTCTTGGTATTTCATCGAATTCAGGGATTAATGTAACGACAACTGATGGTAACTCAACTCAAATTTCACTTGGAAGGATAAAATACTCATCAGAAAATGTATATTTTCTTGATCAATCCTGCATCTATGAAGTGGGAGCCGTGATAACTAGTCAATCTGAGGGAGATGTAATGTCAATAACACCATCTTTTGATGTGATGTATTCTGATCCAACAGTTAAATTATCATTTGATGTAATAAACGTTTTGGACATTGGGGAAAAAATATCTGTTAGTGGATATGGTACATATCCGATACAGACAAAATTCTCAGATGCTATCGTTACTAATATTACAGATGTTCAGAGTATTGCCTTGGATACATCTTATCAAAATGCTTGGAGCATATTTATCAATAGTACGTTCTCGAAAAAAGGACTAAATGAAGGCAGTGATTTTTGGATAAATACAACTGATGGTGGGATAAAAATAGAATTTGCCTCTGCTCTTGATGTTGATATCACTCTAAAAATCGTAAATATTCTTGCCCAGATAGGTCCAGGGTGGATTGAATAGAAATAAGATAGAAACAAAACAATTTGCCTTCCTGAGAATCTATGGGGCAAAATTTGATTCATTTCAGGTGAAATATGGGAAAATCGATACAGAGACATGTCATGAAAATTAAAAGAACAGATGATGCAGTATCTGAGATAGTTGGAACTATTTTACTGTTGATGATTGTTGTGGCGGTTTTCTCTGGAATCTATATCATTGTTTTAACACCTCCGTCTGATACTCCTCAGCCGTTTGTAACTATTGTTGGAAAGTTAGAAGAAATGGATGGTGAAATTGAAAATCTTGGAAATTTAGATGAGACTGCAGATGTCGTATTAATACATGGAGGGGGAGAACCTATATCTCTGGATTCAAAAATCTTGATGACTATCGGCAGTACTATAGTAAATATGACTGTTGGAAATTGTTTAGATGCCAAGTCTAAAGAGGATGGAGCATGGACTATAGGTGAACGGATTATTTATCCAGTTGGGAATGAAACATGTCTACATGTTGAGGTCACGATTGTTGATGTGGCAAGTAATTCTGTGATATTCATGGGGGCTGTTCAGACAGGATCAATGACTGTAACAAAAAATGTGTTCGATGTTCAACATAATGCTGCAACATTAATTATGGGTTATAATTTTGAGGATTACGGCTCCGGTAGATTAAGATTTGCTTACAAAAAACAGAGTGAGGATAACTGGGAATATACTGCTTGGAATCCAAAAACAGGCGACGGCATTTATCACAAGAGAGTTACGGGATTGTCATGCGAAACTACTTATTTATTTAGGGGAGAACTTGAATATGAAGGTACTACTATTGTATCTGGGGTGGCAAAATCATTTACAACGAGTGATTGCTAGACGTAAATGGGTGAACCATTTCTTTTTTCAAAATTTCTCTCTAAGGAACATGCAATAATACACAAATGAAAAACAACATATTTTGCATTAAAAACAAGTGGGTGAATATGCATCTGCATTGCTACATGCATATAAATTATTTAAACTGGAAAATATTTTGTTGTAAAAGTCTACTTGGGGAGAGGACAAAAAAGGTAATATTAGGAGAAAAATAATGTGCTCGATCAGCAGCACATTGCATTAAAAATTGTCTCTTTTCCCTTGTAAAGATGGGTAAGGAGGCATGATTTGAAATGAAAAAAAAGATAGAGTCGCAGACAATTAAGGATGGTATTTTTTTATCACATGTACGAACGAATTTTGTCGATCGATTTACCAACAAACGAATAAGATTTAATCCAAGACCTTCTCAGAAAATTAAAAACTCAGAAGAAGATCAAAAATCAACAAAGAATAACATAAGTACCTTGCGATCAGAAATAGGGGAGGAAATAGATTCCCTACTCAAGGAAAGTGAAAATAAAAACATAATCAAAAACATTTCATCTAATGAACCATTGGAGGTTGTTTCAAAACAATCTACAAAAGAAATTCGAGAGCCATTAAAAATAGATTGGAAACAGCCTGATGTTAAAACAGAAAAACAATCGAAACTGATATCTGATAATGATGATACCTCAGACAAGCTTTTTGAAATAAAAAACTACCCGGCCAGGTATCCTAGTATTGACCCCTGTACAATCTCGGAACCAAAGTTTCCTCTTAGTGCAAGTTCTATTGGGGGCGGGCAGTTATTGAATGGAAATTTCAACGGTAGGATGTTTGGTAATCAGACTTGCGAAAGCCAAAATATGGTTATGGGTCCGGGTCTTTTGCAGGTCAAGGGTGAAACACAGGATGCAATGCGGGAGCTTTTTGAGAATAAAGATATGATGATTAAAGGGGAGCGTGATGAGTCTAACATTGCACTTACTAAAATGCAGATCATCAATGAAAATAACTATGATACAAAGGTAGTGGATGAGAAAACAGGGTTTGGATGGAAAGGGCTTGGCTCCAGGAAAATTGTTTTTAATGAATTGTTGTGTGAGTATGTATATGAACTCATCGAGCCCCAACTTGAGGAGAAGGAAAAACAAATCAAAAACAAACTAACTTATTTATTTAGAACACGTGCAGATACCGACGATTTTGATGTGGATGCTAAAGGGAAAAATGAGTATCTTGCGAGATCATTAGAGGCTATTATCAAGGAGAATCATATTAAACTGAGAGCCGAGTCCAAGGATAGGATTTTTTATCATATACTTCGGGATTTTGCGGGGTATGGCAAAATAGATATTTTGATGCATGATGAGGGAATTGAAGATATTTCATGCGACGGCCAAGAGACCCCAATTTTTGTTTTTCATAAAAAATATGAGTCAATTTTGAGTAATATACTCTTTGATTGCAGTGATGAATTGGACTCTTTTGTGGTAAAGTTGTCTCAAATAGCGGGAAAACAGATTTCTGTGTATAATCCGGTTGTTGATGGAAAACTCACAGACGGCTCTCGTCTTCAGACTACACTTGCTAGAACCATAACACAATATTCTACATTTACTATCCGGAAATTCAAAGAAGATCCACTAACTCCAATTGATCTGATCAATAATAACACAATGTCGTTACACATGGCTGCTTATTTCTGGATGGCTATCGAACAAAACGCCTCTATGCTTTTTTGTGGTGGGACGGCAACGGGTAAAACAACAATATTGAACGCACTTTCTCTCTTTTTACCATCATCGTTTAAGATTGTTTCAATCGAAGATACGAGGGAGCTTAATCTTCCTCATAAAAACTGGATAGCAGGGACTACACGAACTGGATTTTCCTCCTCGGAGACAACAAAATCCGGTAAAGATATTGATATGTTTGATCTTGTTCGCGTTGCCTTACGTCAGCGACCACAAGCAATCATCGTTGGAGAGATTCGTGGAAAGGAAGCATACACACTTTTCCAGGCAATGACCACCGGTCATCTTTCGTATTCAACCATTCATGCGAGTAATTTACGCGCACTTATTCAACGGCTTGAAAATCCTCCTATTTCGTTACCAAGAGTGTTACTTACGTCTCTTGATCTTGCGGTGTTTTTAAACACTGTCACAGTCGACGGAATGCCTGCAAGGAGGGTTACAAATGTCAATGAGATAATAAAACTCGATCCTGAGTCAAATCGACTTGTTACGATGACTCCATTTAGTTGGGTTTCAGAGAGGGATGATCGATTTGAATACGGTGGTGGAAGTGCAATGCTTGATAAAGTTAAACAACAACGTGGATGGAATGATGAACAACTCCATCAAGAACTAAGCAACAGAATGGTAATTCTAGAGTGGATGAAAAGAAGAAATTTAAGATCATATGAACAGGTCGGAAAAATTGTATCAGAATATCGTAAAAATCCTGAATCGGTGTTGCGGAAGGTAAAAGAGGATACCTTATGAAATCAACAAAATATTCGGCATTTTGTACCAAGATATTTGGAAATATTTTCTCGAAGGAAACAGATCATCTTATAGAAAAAAACATCGAATTATCACAAGCCGATATCGCTATGGGTTACGATGTATACTGCTCTATGGCACTAATGAATACAATCATAGGTTTAATTGGTGCCCTTATTCTTGTCCTTTCAATTCGTGTATTCATTCCCTCGATTTACACTATGTTATCTATTGTCCTAGTACCGGTAACAGTCGCGGTTTGTATATGGATAATATATCGGTATCTTCCTACATATTACATCAAAAAAAGAGCAAGAAACATTGACTTGGTTTTGCCATACGCAACGAATTTTATAAGCTCAATGGCGGTAGCTGGTGTTTCACCAGCTGAGATATTCCAGTCACTTTCATCAATAGAGGTATATGGTGAAATTCAGAAGGAAGCAAATAGAATTGCTAAAGATATTGTGGTTATGGGTACGGATAGTATTACTGCGCTTAAAAATGCTATCGAGATTTCCCCATCAAAAAAATTCAGAGCATTTATTCAGGGAATGATAGGAACGATTCAGTCAGGTAGTGATTTGCATATATATCTCTCGGCCTTTGCAGAGAAATACATGCAGGATGATCTTCTTGAACGAAAGAAAGATCTAGATATGCTTAGTGTAATAGGAGAGGTATTCGTTATATCTGTCATTGCTTTTCCCATATTTTTAGTTATCATTCTTACCGTAATGGGATTTTTTGGCGGTTCAATGAAGCTCTCCATGACGATACTATTATTTTTTTCATTTGTAATCCTGCCGGTGGCATACGTTGGATTTTACATGTTGGTAAAATCAACTAGTCTTGAGGAAATTAGCAAAGTAAAATCGGTACAAAATAATAATTTTAAACGTCGCATTAAAGAAAACAGAAAACCTCTTTTCATTTTGTTACTTTCAGTTGGATTAATGGCGCTTTTTTATGGTATAATTTATGTGTTAAGTTATTTTGGATATTTGGATCCCGATGTATATTTCTATTTTGATAGTATTTTTCTAGGAGTGCTTGTTGTAATGGGTCCAGTCGGATTCTGTAAATATCTAGAAACGAAAAGGAGAAAACAGATACAAGAAAGGTTGCCTGAGTTTCTTGTTGAAATTGGGGATGCTCTCTCTACAGGTATGACAATTTTTGAGGCGATTAAAACTGCAGAAAAAGGTCATTATGGGGAATTAAAACCAGAAATTAAAAATATGAAAATGCAACTATCATGGAATGTCCCAATAAAAGATGTGTTTACTGATTTTGCGGTTAAAATGAAATCTGCCATCATCCGACGAATAGTTGTCACTATAAACAAGGGAGTAATGATGGGGGGTAGCATGCCGAAGATTTTTAAGGCAGCGGCAGGGGAAATCAATCAGGTCAATCGGCTAGAAGACCAGAGAAAAAGGGACATGTCTATTTATACAATAGTTATTTTACTGTGTTTTTTTGTATTTTTAGCAATCATAGTGATTCTCAATAGAACCGTTTTCATGTCTTTTATTGATCTTCAAACAGATCAAATGAGTCAGTTTGGGGGTATTTTACCTATGGATTTGGTTGATCCACTGCAATTGAGATATTCCTTGTATTCTTTTGTGTTTGTTCAAAGTATTGGTGCTGGAATTCTAGCAGGATTTATGATGGATGGTAGACTTTCTTCAGGGGTTAGATACAGTTGCATTCTTGGAATAATTTCATTTTTCGTTTTTAAATTATTGTTCTAAATGGAGGGAGAAAAAAGTTATGAAACATAAAAGGGCAGATGAGGCGGTTTCGGAAATCGTTGGAACTATTTTGCTGTTGGGTATAACCGTATCGCTTTTCTCGGTAATATGTGTCATTGTGTTGTCTTATCCATTTTCACCTTCTTCGCCATCTACAAATTTGGTTGGGATGGTAGAGGGAGATTATTTACTAATAGAACATCGGGGTGGAAAGGCACTGGATTTAGGGACAAAAGTTTCATTGACTATTGGTGACAATATGTCAGAAATCATAACTGTTGGAAATTATCTAAATAATGAATCTAAGGGAGATAACCGATGGGACATAGGGGAATGGTTCGTTTATCAGAATGGCAATATAACAGGAAAAAAAGTGGGAATTGCAGTTGTTGATGTAGAAAGCGATTCTGTGATACTGATAGAAACATTTCATAGTAAGGTGGAATCCTAATGCTAGATGTTGTTATAATCCAACAAATGGGGGATTTTAAATGGTTCAAATGAAAAAGATGAAAAATTCGGAAGACGCTGTTGTTGGCATCGTTGCAACATTTTTGATCATAGGATTGATTGTTACTGTCATTTCGATGATACAGGCAGTTTACGTACCTGAATGGATGGAGCAAACAGAGGCAAATCATATGGAGGTAGTGGCAGATCAGTTTTCCCAGTTAAAATTTGCAATAGATACTCAATCAGCAATCAAAGAACCGAACACTCCGATATCAACATCGATAACGTTAGGTAACAAAGAACTACCGTTTCTCACGTCGTCTCGAGCATATGGCTCTCTTGATATTTTATCGGACGAGTGCATGGTGACGATAAATGATTCAAATGTTACAAAATCTAAATCATATCCAATTGGATTAATCAAATATTCCTCAGCAAATGCATATTTTCTGAATCAAGCCTACACTTGTGAAGCAGGGGCTGTTATATTGAGTCAATCTCAGGGAAACACCATGTCAATAAAACCAGCATTTTCTGTGAGTTATGGAGCGGATATCAACATATCTTTTACTATAATTAATATCTCAACGATCGGTGAAAAGAGATCCATTGGGGGATATGGAACATACCCGATACAGACTGAGTTCTCAGATAATGATACCACTGTTTTTCCCGATGTTAAAAACATTACCATTAACACTAATTATCAGAATGCTTGGCAGAAATTTATCAACAACACCTTGATCAACTCAGGACTTAATCATCATAGTTATGGTGCCGATTTTTTAATAAGTGTTGATGATGACAGTATGATTCTGAAATTCAATAATTCGATTACCGTCAACCTCAAACTGAAATATGTAAAGATCAACGCTCAGATAGCTCCAGGATGGATAGAAAATATTAAGGGGGGTAAAATAAACCTTTAACCATTATTTTTAAATTAATATGGGGGATAAAAAGATGAAAAAATGGAAGAAAAACATCAGAAGCTTAAAAGATTCCAATAATATGGTGGCAGAGATCATTGGAACTGTTTTGCTATTGGGGATAGCTGTAGCTATTTTCTCTACGTTGTATGTTGTTGTGTTTGCTTATCCGTTTCCCACCTCTTCGCCAAATGTTACATTGATTGGAACAATAGAGGGTAGCAATATAATCATAGAGCATCACAGTGGAGAAGCATTAAGTCTTGACACGGAGCTTTTGATAGGGGGACCCAAAAATAGTTTCATTGTCAGAGATTTTTTGGACGACGAGTCAAAGAGTGATGGAGTATGGAATATAGGTGAAAGAATAGTTTATCCATTTGAGTATAACATTAGCTGTACTCACGTTGAGATTATGACAGTTGATATAGAAAGTAATTCAGTGATACTTGTAGGAACCCTTGATATCCATCCGGAATGTGATGTGGGAGTTAAATATACGATTGACGAGCAATACTTATCGACGGGAGACAATCTCAAACCATTCAATGTTACAGCAACTAACTATAAGGGAGATATTAATAAAACTGGTGTTAAGATAAGTATTACATTACCGAAAGGTTTGACCTGTCTGAGTAATAATACGGGTAAGGGTAATTATAATCACAATACGGGTATTTGGAGCATAAACAACCTTGCCATTGGGGAGTCTGTTACTCTTACCATCAATGCGTGGGGGCTCCTTAAAGATATGGCCGGCATAGCAGAAATAGTATCATCAACTTTCCCTGATCCAAACTTGGCAAATAATAAAGCTTGTTTAACGAGAATATAAGAACCGACGTAGTGGGAGATTGTAATCACAATCTATAGGGTAATCATGTAATTCTTTTCCATATATGGGCACAATACTCTATTAGATGAGCAACTTACCCAATTTTCTGTCAAATGCTGGGCTATTTATGCCATCAAAACACCAGATATCTCCCGTTTGGGATATACTTTAATTCCCTTCTCTGTAATCTGCATGGTGACGATTTTCTTTTGG
>Ga0307419_10000697_pt1 | contig 17249 bp, 12 predicted proteins | sample SalMarWE160230MG_2_FD_202512 | JGI IMG/M metagenome (GOLD analysis project Ga0307419, IMG submission 202512) | Salt marsh sediment microbial communities from the Plum Island Ecosystem LTER, Massachusetts, United States - WE1602-30 | ecosystem: Environmental > Aquatic > Marine > Intertidal zone... | reverse complement strand
CCTTCAGATCGGCGATGAATTTCGGATCGCTCCAGTCGGCTTCCGGTATGTAGTACTTTTCTGCAATATGGATGTACACATTGTCCATTCCCATGATCTGGCTCTTGGCAAAATAGTTGAAAAGCGTGATCAGCATGTACCGGAAAAGCTGCGGATCGGAACGGGAGGCTTCGATCAGCTTGTCACATTCAAGGATGAGGGAATCGGGATGCTGCACCGCGACCTTTTCAATGTAGGTCATCACTTTTTGCTCATAAAAAGGAGTGCGAAGCAGGCGGACATCGGAAACGTCGAAATTATCGAAGTAGTGGGCCTTGTAGTATTTGTAACGGAATGCAGGATCCAGGGGTTTGCCGTCATTGCCGGGGGGGGGATCGGGAACCTTAACTTCCTGGAGCGCAAGCAGGAACACGCCGAAAAAATTACCCCTGTTTTCTTCAATCAGCCGGTCGATGTGTTCCTGGACACTGGAATTGAGGGATTCCAGGTCCTTCCTGGCCGCGATGGAATCCGCGGGACTTGATGCACCGGTCATTTTCGATTGCAGGGCCAGTGCCTTATCCCTGCTCTCTGAAAGGAAAATCTGGTACTGGTAGAAGGCCTCATTTTCCCTGCTGTCCCTGATCTTCATATGCGTTACGTAATCGGGCGCCTCGGTTTCGAATGAAAAAAACTGGTCATTGTCAATCAACAGGTCGAAAAACGACTTATCTGGAAGATAGACCAGGTACATTCCTTGGGGAAGTTCCTGGCTGCCCCTGAATACGCCTTTACCCCTGGAATCCAGGATCAGGGTATCCTTGGGAATGAAACTTGCGTTGAAACGGTGGCCGAGTATGACCGTATCCCCGCTGAAAGAAGGCAGGGTAATGACGATTTCATAGCCTTCGGCATGGGACACAAAAGACAATCCCGCTATAATTCCAATCAGGTATATGCGAATTCTCATAAAAAGCCTGTTTTCTGGATGCCTGCAAAGATAGGGCCAGATATTGGGCGTAAAAATAGAAAAATTTACCGTATTGGGTAAGTATGTAATTTATCCTAATTTTAAGGTATTATGTTGGATTTTGAGAAGGCCCGGCAGCTTGTGGACGGTGAACTGGAGAAATACCCGTTCAGCAGGTCCCCTGCTGAGCTTTATGAGCCGGTGCGTTACATTCTCTCGCTCGGGGGGAAACGGATGAGACCGGCCCTGACCCTCATGGCCTGCAGCGTCTTCAGCGATGCGGTCCACCAGGCTGTCAAGCCCGCCCTTGCCTTTGAGGTTTTTCATAATTTCACCCTGCTGCACGATGACCTGATGGACAATTCCGCCGTGCGCAGGGGGAAAGAAACGGTTCACGAAAAGTGGAACCCGAACGTTGCCATCCTTTCCGGCGATGTGATGTCCATCCTGTCTTACCGGATCCTTGCCGAATCGGATGACCAATACCTGAAAGAGCTTCTGCATCTTTTCAATGCCACGGCCATGCAGGTATGCGAGGGACAGCAATGGGATATGAACTTTGAAACGAGGATGGAAGTAAGCGTGGAGGAATACCTGAAAATGATCGAATTAAAAACGGCAGTCCTGGTTGCAGCATGCCTGAAAGCAGGGGCCATAACGGGAGGGGCGGACCCGCTGGGATCGGACCTGATGTATGAATTCGGAAGGAACCTGGGAATAGCTTTTCAGATACGGGACGATTATCTGGATGTGTTCGGGGATCCGAAAATTTTCGGGAAGAAGATCGGGAATGACATCCTGACCAATAAAAAGACTTTCCTGCTGATCAAGGCGCTGGAACTTTCGAAGGGAAAGATGAAAAAGGAATTGACCGGCTGGCTTTCCGGGCACGATCACAACCCCCACGACAAGGTAAGGAGCGTAACGGAGATTTTCGCTTCCCTGAAGATCGACCGGATCTCATCGGGCCTCGCTGCCACGCATTACGACAAAGCGGTGCAGTACCTGGAGCGTATCGATACACCGCCTGAACGCAAAGCCGCACTGGCTGATTTTGCCAGGGATATGATGCAGCGGGAAAAATAATTTCAACGGAACAAGCCCGAAGATCGCGGCTTCGACTTACTGCCGGGACTTAATTCAGCTGGAAACTTATCTCCTTTCCTGCAAATAACGCTGGTAATAATTATTGAACTGGTCGCTGATTTCCTGTTCCATTTCCTGCTCCCCGAAATCGGAAGCCAGGCCGCTGTACTCCTGCAGCAACTGCAGGGAAAGCCGGATTTCATAGTCCAGGTTCACACGCTGTTCAGGTGTGAGGTCATAGAAGTACGCAAGGTCCTGCTCCAGGCCGCCGACGTGCTCCCTCATGACGCCCATGGCCTTGTCGCCTGCCCCGCAGTGGAAATAGGCCTCGGCGATCGGGGGGACAAATGCATCGTATGGCACTTTCCGGTCGGGCATCAGTTCCATGCAGCGGTCCAGCACCATGATGGCCGAATCAGGCCGGTGTACCGCGATCAGTGCCTCGGCAAGCCGGGTAAAATTATTCCTGAGCTTGATCACCGAAAGCGTCCGGATGTTGTAATAATCCAGGTACACATCGGGCTGTTCCATCCGTCCGTAATGGAAGGTGTTCATCATGCGGTCGTAAAGGGTATCAACGTCGATCCTTCCGTAGGTCATGAAACTGCGTCCGGGTGTGGAAATAGGCACCAGCCGGAAGGCAAGGCCTTCCATCTGGAAATAGGGTTCCAGGTTCAGCGCCCCTTCGTTTCCCGCCGCCACAAAGCAGAGCGGCCTGTCCCAGTCCGACGTGGCCAGGATATCCAGTTCCATGAGCTCATTCTTCAGGATGCTGCTTTTATTGATCGACCATTGAATCCTGTCCAGTACCAGAGCGGAATCTTTTGCCGCCACGGTCCCGTTATGAAGCACCTTCTTCTTATCAACGTTGATGTAAAATTTCTTTGAGGGGATGTAGTCAAGCGAATACCCGGGCTGGGGAGTGAATTTCGTCCTCGGGTCATCGCTGGCAACGAATCCGATGATTTCCTTCAGGTCGATGTTGTGATCGATCCGGTCGAACATGTAGAGGATGTTATTGGTCCCGTCCTGGTACTTTGCCGGCGGCAGGCTCATGGGAACGGGGGCGGATTTGTAGGCCCGGCGGGTCATCTGGTCAATGTACCAGTCCGTGTTAAAGAGCATCAGGTTGATGATCCTGACATCGGTGCGGATCCCTTCCACCTCCTGTGCGTACCAGAGGGGGAATGTGTCGTTGTCCCCGTTGGTATAAAGGATGGCGTTCGGGGGACAGGAATTGAGGTAGTTGTAGGCCAGGTCCCTCGCCGTGTACCTGCCCGAGCGGTCATGGTCGTCCCAGTTCTCCATGCCCATGATGACGGGCACGAGTCCCGTGCATAAAACCGTGGCAATACCGGCACTCAGGGTAGCCGGCAGTTTTTTTCTGAACAACTCGTAGATAGACATGACCCCCAGTCCTATCCAGATGGCGAAGGCATAGAATGACGCGGCATAGGAATAATCCCGCTCCCGCGGTTCAAGAGGTTTCTGGTTCAGGTAAACCACGATCGCGATCCCGGTCATGATGAACAGGATCATTACGACGGAAAAATCCTTCTTGTTTTTACCGTAATGGTAAAACACACCGATGAGGCCCAGGATCAACGGAAGCAGGTAATACGTATTTCGCGAAGGCATGTTCCTGTATTTGTCCGGCAACTTATCCAGGTTTCCCAGCCTGGCCTCGTCAAGGAATTTAATGCCCGTGATCCAGTTCCCGTTCAGGATTCCCCCCTGTCCCTGTATGTCATTCTGGCGCCCGGCAAAATTCCACATGAAGTAACGGAAGTACATGTAGCCCAGCTGGTACTTGAAGAAAAAAGCCAGGTTGGTGCCGAACGAAGGCTTGATCACGGTTTTGGCCTCCCCGTTGCGATCCTGTATCTGAACCCGTGTCCCCTTGATTTTAACCCATCTCTCGTATTCGGAGATGTGGGAAGGGTCGTTGCTGTACATGCGGGGGAAAATGGTGGTTAGCCGTTCATCGAATACGTATTCGATCTTGTGGTCCTTGATTTTATATTTGCCGTCGACCCTGTAATAATTCGGACGGGTCTCCTTGGTGCGGATTATCGGTGCGTTGTAATACTGGCCCTTGACAAGAGGCCGCTGTCCGTACTGCTCACGGCCAAGATACGGAAGCAGGTCGAATACGGTTTCCGGGTTATTCATGTCCATCGGAGGATTGGCAGCCGAGCGGATGATGATCAGGGCGTAGGAGGAATAACCGATCATGATCATGGTGAAGGACAGGATGATGGTGTTCAGTACCACCTTCTTGTGTTTGTGAGTGTAATGGATGCCGTAAACAATGGCAGCGATCACAAGGAAGATGTAAAAGATCGCCCCTGTGTTGTAAGGCAGCCCGAAACCGTTGACAAACATCAGTTCAAAATATCCTGCCAACCTGACAAACCACTGGATCACCACGTATTGCAAAAATGCCAGGATGCCAACGGAAACAGCGAGTGAATAAATGAGACCGCGGACGGTAACCTTGTATTTCTTGAAATAATAAACCAGAACAATGGCCGGGGCAGACAGCAGGTTCAGCAGGTGGACACCGATCGACAATCCCATGAGATATGCGATCAGCAGCAACCACCGGTTGGCATGTTCCTCATGTGCAACGTTCTCCCATTTTAGAATGGCCCAGAAGGTAACGGCAGTGAAAAGGGAAGAGGTCCCATATACTTCTCCTTCAACAGCGGAGAACCAGAACGAATCGGTAAAAGTGTAGGCCATGGCCCCAACAAACCCGGCCCCGAGAATGGCCACCAGGTTAGCGCGCGAGGGATTTTCCGCATCCGGGACGAGTTTTTTTGCCATGTGGGTAATGGTCCAGAACAGGAAAAGGATCGTGAAGCTGCTGGCCAGGGCAGACATGGTGTTGATCATTTTGGCGGCCATTTCAGGACTGGAGGCGAATATGGAAAAGAACCTGCCGAGGATCATAAAGAAAGGGGCTCCGGGCGGATGCATCACCTCAAGTTTGTAAGCGGTGGCTATGAACTCACCACAATCCCAGAGACTGGCGGTAGGTTCGATTGTCAGGATATAAACGGCGCTTGCCAGTAAAAAGGTAAACCAGCCTGTCAGGTTATTCCAGTATTGAAATGATTTTTTCAACGGTCCGATGTTAGTGTTTAACTCATGGATTGAGAAATACTTGGCGAATTTAATGTTTTTTTATTATAACGGGAATTTATCAATCATATCCGTAAAACCATTTCCTTCAGCGAATGGATATAAGGATATGGAAAATTCTTTGTACATTCTTCGATATTTAGCATTAGATGACATTGGGTACAAGAGCCTGTCCCGGATAATATTTGAGATAGGCTTTAATAATAACCGTCGGGCTGACGGAGATGGCCTGTGGATCGTTGCACCGTGAGAAGCGGTCGGAGGCAGGAACCTGCAGGAACCCGCGAGGAATTACTGTCCTTGGCTTTATTGAAGCCAGTGGAACCGAGTGAGCGATAGCGAACGAGCTCACGAGGGGCATGAAATGCCACGAGTAATCCCTTTCATTAATGGAAGGGAGGAGGTCAAATTTTTTGGTACGCAAAAATGGGGAAACCAGTATTCACATCGGGATCTTTCGGATCGTTCTGCCTTCTGGGGCTGTTCCTGTTCCTGGCGCCCGGGTCCGGTGCCCAGTTTTACAATCAGGGGGCAGATCCGGGCAGCCTGAAGTGGGAACAGATCCGCACCGATCATTTCCGTGTAATTTATCCCGTCGATTTTCAGGATGAGGCCCGGAGGATGACCCACATACTCGAGAGCTATTATGAACCGAACTCCGCCTGCATGCAGCACCGTCCCGCCCCGATCCCCGTTATACTGCACAATTATTCCGTGCTTTCCAATGGTTTTGTTGCCCTGGCGCCCAAACGGATGGAGCTGGTGACAACTCCTTCCCCGCTCAGCCTGTCCCAGGATCACTTTGAACAGCTTGCCCTTCATGAGTTCAGGCACGTCATGCAGGTGGACATGGTGCGGCAGGGTTTCACCAGAGGCCTTTCCTGGATTTTCGGGCAGGCTGGTACCGGGGCCGTAACGGGACTCATGCCATTCTGGTACCTCGAAGGGGATGCGACCGATGCGGAAACCCGCCTGTCTCATTCAGGCCGCGGAAGGCTTCCTTCCTTTGAAATGGAGATAAAAGCCATCCTGGCTGAAAAACCGGGGCTCTGGCCATATGAAAAAGCGGTTTTCGGCTCTTACAGGGATTATGTCCCGGATCATTACCGCTACGGGTACCAGATGGTGGCCCAGGCAAGGAATAAATACGGGAATGAATTGTGGGAGAACCTTGTCAGCTTTACGGGACGCAAACCCTATACGCTGTATCCGTATTATTTCGGGCTCAAAAAATATGCAGGCCTTTCTAAAACAGACCTCTACCGCGAAACCTTCGAAATGTTGAGGGCTCACTGGGCAGAAACGGCTGCGGAGAGGGAGTTCACGGACATGGAGAGGATCAACCGGGAGCGGAAAAAATATTACACCTCCTATCGCTTCCCGAGGTACATTAATGATACCCTGATTTTTGCCGAGAAATCCGGGATCGACCAGATCACTGAATTCGTTGCCATTGACCGGCAGGGTAATGAAACCCGTATTCACCGTCCGGGATTTTATGAGGCCGCAAACATCAGCGTGGCCCGGGGCAGGATCGTCTGGGCGGAAATCCTGCAGGATGTCCGCTGGGAACGCCGGAGCTATTCCGTGATCAAGATCTATGACATGGAGCGGAAGTCGGAGAAGATCCTTCGCCTGAAGACCCGGTACTTTGCCCCGGACATCTCCGAAGACGGCCTTTTTATCACAGCTATTGAGGCCGATGAACAAAACCGTTACTTCCTTCTGGTACTGAACGCCAATACCGGGGATATCGTCGTAAGGGAGGAGTCCCCCGGCAACCGTTACCTGCAATACCCGGTATGGAACGATGACAAAAGCAGGATCTACATGACCTCCCTGGGAGAGGAAGGGAAGAGCATCGTATATTATCAGATCAACGGGGGAGAATGGGGGATGGTTTTTGAAGCCGGTTACGAGGATATTGCCGAACTGGATTGCCATGGGAAAACCCTGGTATTCCGGGGTGGATTTTCGGGCATTGACAATATCTATGCACTTAACCTTGAAAATTTTGATTGTCAAATGGTTACCTCATCACGTTTTGGTGCTTTCTATCCATGCCTGTCTGCGAATGGGGACACTCTGATTTATGCCGACTACACTTCGCAGGGCTATGATATTGTCAGGACCGCCTTCAAACCGTACGGGCACGTTCCCCTGGAAGCCGTAAAGGGTCACAGAGAACAACTGAATCTGCCGTCTGAAGCCGATGAATCCCGCGTGCCGGTACCCGGATCATCGGTCCCGTTATACGAATCCAGGAAATACCGGAAACTGGGGAACCTGTTTACCTTTCACAGCTGGGCTCCGCTGTATGTTGATGTCAGTGATCCCAGCATTGAGCAGCTGCCGGCATCCCCGGGACTGATGTTGCTGTCGCAGAACCTGCTAAGCACGGCAACCACCATCCTGGGATACGAATACAACATGCAGCAGCGGGATCATTTTCTCCACGCTTCCTTTACCTGGTCGGGATGGTTCCCCGTCCTGAAGTTTTCTCTTGATTACGGGGGACTGACGCAGGTTGCCTCCCCGCCGGACAGCGTCAGTGCTCCCGCCGAAGTTCACACGGACCTGAGCCTTAGAACAAAAGTGCACCTTCCACTGAATTTCACTTACAACCGCTATGTCATGGGGGCACAGCCCTCGGTGGAAGCCAGTTACAGCAGGGCCTATTTTTATTACACAGAACCGGGGACATATCGCAGCGGGTTGACTTTTATGGATTACCGCCTCTATTTCTATAGTTACCTGAAAACATCGCAACGGGACATTCTGCCGCGCCTGGGTTTGGTCCTGAACCTGCGGTACGTCGACACTCCTTTCGAAAGCGAACAGCTGGGCTCGGAACGGCTCGGATCCGGAACCCTTTACCTGCCGGGCGTTCTGAGGCACCAGACCCTCAAGGTATTCGGGGGGATCCAGAAACAGGATCCGGCGCATTACCTGATGGGCAACCTGATGTCCATGCCCAGGGGCATTTTCAATCACACGGCAACGGAGCTGAGGAAGATCAGCCTCGATTACGTTTTCCCGATTGCCTGCCCGGACTGGCAGGTATGGAGGGTGGCCTATTTTAAACGGTTTCGCGGGTCGGTCTTCTATGATTTTGCCGCAGGCAGGGGGGTCAACATCCATGGAAACCGCAACGGTCCCGTTGACCGCAATTTTCAGTCCCTTGGCCTGGAACTGACCACGGATATGCACCTGGCGCAGATCTTCTTGCCCTTCAACATCGGTGGGAGGTTCATCTGGATACCGGCAACCGGGCAGACTGCCGGTGAGTTCATTTTTTCGGTGGACCTGAGCCAGTTCTGAAAGAGTCCGGGACTATCCGGTATCATCCTCAAACTGCGGGGGATGTGCTAATTCCCCTCCCCGGAAGAAAAATCGTATTTCACCGTGAAGTAACCCGGGTAATTGATCTCCGCCACACCGACCAGGATGGTTGGTTTAATCTTGAGGCTGACCCGGGTGGGCCGGTTCCCGGCATCGGCAAGGTTCAGTCCGAAATTCACAAGCGCCTGGCGCGAGTCCTTGCTTAAAATTTCGATCAGGTCCGTTCTGAGCTGAAGGGGTATGATGGCCGTACTTCCCCCGGCCGGTATTTCTATGCGCCGGTCCAGGGAACCGGAAGCAACCTGCACCTCGTCGATGAAGGCAAGGTATTCAAGCCTGTTCAGGGTGGCCATGGCCGGATTGGGATTCCTTGCCTCCACATTAAGGGTAAAGGTCAGCGGCAGTTCTCCTTTCATGATGGAAGTCGTCAATACGGCCATATCGGTAAGGCCTATGTCGCTGTAGCTTCTTATGTGGCTGACATCCAAACCGGCAAGGCGGGGATTTTCGAGGGTTGTCATCCTGAATTCACATTTGCCAAGGGTGCTGATCTCCTTCAGGAAGCTGCAGGAGTCAAGCAGGCAAGGCAGCAGCACAAGCACCACTGTTAATTTCGTAAGATAACGTATCATTTTCTGTCTGTTAGGAACGTTCATTAATTGCTAAATTTACGCAATCATTTACGATATGCCCGCTCTTTTCGGGCTCTAATGCACAAATTGAATTATGCCGGGATTCTGGAGACGTATGGACGAAAGGATTCGGGAGAACGCCGCGGGCATTCTCGGGACCATAGCATTTCACCTGGTCCTGATCCTGATCTTTCTGGTTATCAAGATCTCAACAGAAAAAAAACGAATGGAGGAACTAATCGTGGTTGATTTTGATCAGACGCAGGTGAAAGATCAACCTGAGCCAGAATCCCCGGACCCGGAATTCGAGGAAAAGCTTGCCCGCTACCTGGCCGAACCCAGGTCAAATGTTCCCGTGAACCTGGCCCGGCAGATTGACCGGGAGCTGAGTACGGAAAATTACGTGAAGGAACTGGAGCAGGATCTGGATGCGAACCGTCCGGGGGAATGGCAGGAAACTCAGGAAAGACTGAAGGAACTGGAAGATATGCAGAAGGAAGAACTGATCATGGATGGAGAGGAGACCAAACAGGAACCGCCGGTTCCTTATGAGGGACCGACCAATATTTACTATGAGTTAAAGAACCGCTACCACCTGCGGCTGCCCGTGCCCGTTTATAAATGCGAGGGTGCCGGTCTGGTCGAGGTTAAAATTGCGGTCGACCAGCGGGGAAGGGTAGTTCAGGCCGAAACGGACAAACCCGGCGATACCGCCAATGAGATCTGCCTGGCGGAGGCCGCCCTGAGTGCTGCCTACGGTACCCGCTTCAATGCCGATTACAACGCACCGGTCCGCCAGATCGGCAGCATCACCTACTATTTCATCGCCCAGTGATCTCCCTGTCAAATCGAATACTTCCGGCATAGCTGAAACGGCGCTTCCAAATTTGGGAACCCTGCCTGAGGAATTATCAGACAAGGAGCCTTAATTTTGCGTTATTTGCGCAAAATTCAGCGACGTTCTGATATTCCGAAGGCATCCCAAATTTGAGTAGGCACCTTTTTCAACAATGCCTTCAGTTATCATTCGATTTGACAGGGGGGATTGCAGCAGGAAGTCAGTAGAGTTGCTGTGCCGCCCTGACGATCCGGTCGTTGTCGATGTCGTTCATGCAGCGGAAGTGGCCTTTGGGGCATTTGTCCTTCCCGATCTTGGTGCAGGGCCGGCAGGACAAGCCACGGGTTTCAAATATCAGGGAGGCCGGATCGGGCTGGTAGGGGTACATGCCGAATTCCGGTATGGTATGTCCCCAGACCGACAGGACCTTCTTTTTAAATGCGGCGGCAACATGCATCAGTCCCGTGTCATGCGTGATCACCACGCGGCTTTGCCTGACCAGGGAAGCACTCTGGTTAATGTTGTATTTCCCGACTGCATTCAGCACACCATCACCGGTCTGCTCATCGAGCAGTTTCCCCAGGGCTTCCTCCTTTTTTCCCCCCAGCAGTATGACCGGTAGTTCAAGTTTATTACAGATATCAACCATTTTTTCGACGGGCATCTGCTTGGTCCCGTGCATTGCCCCGGTAACGAATGCAATGTACCCCTTCCGGAACGATTCAGGCAGATCTGAAAGCGACACCTCATCTTCCGGCGGGATAAAATAATCCAGTCCCTTCCCGTCGTTTTTAACATCAAACAGCCTGACCGTCTCCATATACCGGTCCACGATGTGCAGGTCAGGGAGCCGGTTGATCTTGAACCGGATCATCAGAAATTTCCGGAAATTGATCTTCCGGACGGTGAAGGACATGATCCTCAGGTTCGATTTGATCCACTGGCTGCGCAGGTTCCTGTGAAGGTCAAGGATGTAGTCGAAGTTTTCTATTTTAAGTTGCCGTATAAGACCGGGCAGGTTTTCATCCAGGTAGTGGATTTTATCGATGTAAGGGTTGGCGCGCAGCAGGGGAAGGTATGCTTTCTTGGTGACATAGTGAACCTCGGCACCCTCCACCTGCTGCTTCAGGCAGCGGATCAAGGGAGTGGTGAGCACAACATCCCCGATCGAGCTGAACCGTATGATGAGATACCTGGCCAGCCGGTTTATTTATTGAGGTTGTCTATAAACAGCAGCAGGGCCAGCCAGTATTCGTCTTTCGAGGGATTGTCCTCCGAGAGGGCCCTGGCCCCGTGAACGCCGGGGTTCTGAGGCCGGAAAAGGGTGTACTCTTCCGCCGGGACATGGCTCATCATCTGCCTCACGTAGGATTCCTCCCGTTCCGTTACAGCAATGAACAAAGGTTTGCTGATAGAATCGAAGACCTCCTCCATCCTCAGGTCGTCGCCGAAGTATTCCCCCGGGCTGAAGGCAATCACGGCCCTGACCTGGGGATTGTTCAATCCTTCCAGCATCACAAGCGAAGCCGAATAGGAACTGCCTAGCAGTATCGGTTCCACGGGATTCAACAACCACACATATTCAATGGCTGCCCGGATATCCTTTGCCGCATCCAGGAATCTGACCGATGAGTGCTGGCCGCCGGCATTCTGGGCCGTTTCATTCTTCACAAAATTGGCATTATCGCCCGATCGGAGATCAACGGCAAGGCAGTTATACCTCAGCTTCAGGAAACGTGGTGCGATATCATTGAATTCTCCCCGGCTTGAACCGGCCTGGTGGAAAAGCAGAATATAAGGATATTCCTCGTTCTCCAGGTATTTGTCCGCCGTGATCTCAATCCCGTCTTCCGCCGTGAAAGTTACTTTCTCCCTGGTGCCCTGTGCCAGGGAAACTGAAACGGCCGGAAGAAGGAACAACAGGGTGTATAGTGTTTTATTCATCGGAGTTCTGGTTTTGAGTCTGGAAGCACAAAAAACAGGCCATTATGTGGATTCGGCCAGGATCATAATCTTATTATTTTTCACTTCAATAACTCCTCCGCGGATCTCAATAAAGGAGGTTCTGCCTTCCGAATCGATGATCTTGACTTTTCCTGCATCAAGCGTGGAGATGATCGGTGCATGGTTGTTCAGCACCTCGAAGGAACCTTTGCTTCCGGGGACCTGGACAAGCTTGACCTCTCCGTTGTATATATTTTTATCGGGGGTTATGATCTGAAGGTTCATGGCCTATTTGGATTCTTCGATCATCTTATCGCCTTTCTCGATGGCGTCCTCGATCGTGCCGACAAAGTTAAATGCAGCTTCCGGGTATTTGTCCACCTCCCCGTCCATGATCATGTTGAATCCCTTAATAGTATCTTCGATGGATACCAGGCAGCCTGGTATGTTGGTGAAGGACTCGGCAACGTGGAAAGGCTGGGAAAGGAAACGCTGGACCCTCCGGGCGCGGTGCACCACCAGTTTATCTTCATCGGAAAGCTCATCCATGCCAAGGATGGCGATGATGTCCTGGAGCTCGTTATAGCGCTGGAGCAATTGTTTCACCCGCTGGGCGGTATTGTAATGTTCCGCACCCATCACTTCGGGCGTCAGGATCCTGGAGGTGGAATCCAGGGGATCAACTGCAGGATAGATCCCTAGTTCAGAAATCTTGCGGCTCAGGACAGTGGTCGCATCCAGATGGGCAAAGGTCGTAGCGGGGGCAGGGTCCGTGAGGTCATCCGCGGGAACATATATGGCCTGCACGGAGGTGATCGAACCGTGCTTGGTGGATGTGATCCGTTCCTGCATGATCCCCATTTCGGTTGCCAGGGTGGGCTGGTATCCCACTGCAGAGGGCATCCTTCCCAGCAGGGCGGATACTTCCGAACCGGCCTGGGTAAAACGGAATATGTTGTCGACAAAAAACAGAATGTCCCTTCCCCCGCTTTTTTCATCTCCGTCGCGGAAGGATTCTGCCACGGTAAGCCCGGACAGGGCAACGGTGGCACGTGCGCCGGGAGGCTCGTTCATCTGGCCGAAGACCAGGGTGGCCTGTGATTCAATAAGGGCCTTCTTATCCACTTTGCTGAGGTCCCAGCCTCCTTCCTCCATATTCTTTAAGAAGGCATCCCCGTACCTGATGACACCCGATTCGATCATTTCCCTCAGCAGGTCATTCCCTTCCCTTGTGCGTTCCCCCACGCCTGCAAACACGGACACTCCGGAATACTGTTTGGCAATGTTGTTGATGAGTTCCATGATGATGACCGTCTTTCCTACCCCTGCTCCGCCGAACAATCCGATTTTTCCACCCTTCGAATAAGGTTCGAGCAGGTCGATCACCTTGATGCCGGTGAAGAACACCTCCTTTTCCGTGCTCAGCTGATCATATAAGGGCGGTTCGTTATGGATTTCGTAGCCGCCTTTTTTATCCAGTTGCTCCATCCCGTCTATGGCATCCCCGATCACATTGAGCAGGCGACCCCTGATCTGGTCTCCCACCGGCATTTTTATGGAAGATCCCGTAGCCAGCACCTCAATGCCTCGCTGCAGTCCGTCCGTTGAGTCCATGGCGATGGTGCGGATGGTGTTTTCCCCGATGTGCTGCTGGCATTCCACCACCAGGGTGGAACCGTCCTTCCGTTTTATTTCCAGGGCATCATGGATTTTAGGAAGGTCATCGCCGTATTTTTCAAAGCTGACATCCACAACGGGACCGATGATCTGTGTGATTACTCCTTTTATCTGAGCCATTTAAGTACTATTTGGATAAAGATACACCCTTGACAAAGTTAATATTTTTGGTGAATTAGCACAGGAATTTTATCCCCAGAATGGCTATATACTGATTGTCTTTTATATTTTTGAGAAGGAATAATCAACAACAAATGACATGAAGAAGAGTTTGATCGAGATTCTCCTGATCCTGTTGCTGCCTGCGGCCGCATATAGCCAGTTTACGCACGTGGGACTACAGGCGGCTTATTCAACCCAGGTAAAGGAACCGGGATTCGGCCTGCTGGCGCTTTACCGGGTCAACGATGCCATAAAGCTCACACCCAATGCCCTGTATTATCTTCCGCATAAGATCAATACCTCCCTTGGAACCCAGAAATATGAATGGTGGACAATTAACCTCGATGGCAATTATGTGATTGTCAACCAGGGAATTTTTGAAGGATACGGCATGATGGGACTCAGTTTTATTAACATTACCGGAGAGCAGGATGAAATAAACCACGGCCTGGTCTTCAAGGATAAACACTCAATGCTTAAGCTGGGGTTGAACTTGGGGGCAGGCCTGCGCCTGAACCTGGGCGAGCGCGTGGCACCGTTCCTGGATTTACGTTACACCATCGGAAACAAGGCAAAATTTTCTGACTGGGGAGAGGTATCCGCTTCCCAGTTCAGTATTTTTGCGGGAATCCTCGTTCGAATCAAAGAGGATAAGGACAGGTCCGCCGAAGAAGAAGAGTATTAATTCGTTCAACCCTTACAACCATGATCCGGAGAATCACCAAAACCATACCATCCACATTAATCGTTTTGCTGGGCTTAAGTTCCGTTTCCTCCGCGCAGTTTAACCGCATCGGGGGCGGACTCTCATTCAGTACCGGCATTGAGAATGTTGATCATAAAACCGGAAATCCGGGTCTCTGTGCGCGCGGGGTTATGGAACTCGGGGAAAAGTTCTGGGTCATTCCGGCATTAACATTCTACATGCCCGGCAAACGCCAGCATAACACCTACGGTATGGCAACGACATGGTTTGGCACCATTGATGCCGATGTGACCTATGCCATGGCTCATGAAGGAACCATCCTGTTCTATGCGCTGGCGGGGGCAAACGTTTCGCTTCTCAGCACTTCCTTTAAATCGGGCGATTATCCGTCCGCCAGCAAGGTTATGCCGGCCCTGAATGTGGGGACCGGCATAGAGATGATCGTAGAAAAGAACCTTAATGCATTTGCCCAGGTCAAGGGTATCATCGGGTCCTACAGCCAGTACCTGGTCATCAGCATTGGGGTACACTATTACTTTAGCGGGCGCCGTTATAAGTCATGGTAGCATCCTGATCATATTCCATATTTTTTATATCTTTAACTACTTTGTACTAACAGCATTCAAAATCAACTAAAATGGGTATACCCGCCACCGCCAAAATTGAATCGGAAGAAGCCGGCCTCGTAAAGGATCATAAAGAATTTACGGCATATGCCAAATCCGATGAGCTGGCCAGGTTTAACGAGCTCGACAAAATCGTCAACACAAGCGATTTTACCGGGAAAGTAAAGGCCATAAAGTCCCAGAAATTCAAGGATACCGAAGAGTACAAGAAGGAAAGGGAATATCTGTCACTCAAGAAATCCAAAGACATAAAAACCTATTTCAAGGTTAAGGGATCCAGGGAACTGGAGGAATACAACCGGACCGATCAGTCGGATGACCTGGCGAAATACCAGAAGCTTGCCGAATACATTAACTCCAGGGAATTTTCAGACGCCAAACAGTCGGCAGGGAAGGAGTTCAAGGGAACCGATGCCTATCAGAAGGAACAGGAGTTCATGAAACTGAAAAATTCAGCGGCCATCAAGAAATATTTCAAATTCAAATCATCCTCCCAGCTTAAAACATATAACCAGGTAAAGGATTCGGACCGGCTGAAACGCATGGAAGCGCTTGAAGAAACGATTAAGTCAGAGGATTTCAAAAAAGTAAAGGATTTTATGGCGCTGAAACCACAGGCCAAATACGAACAGTCGAAAGAGTTCAAGCTGGAGAAGGAATACCTTGAACTGAAAAAATCGGAGAAGCTTATCTGGTACAAGAAATTGTTGAAAAAGAACGATTTCCAGAAGCTCAAGGAATGGGAGCTTGCCTTCGAGGACGACTTCATTAACGGTTCCCTCGATACCGGCAAATGGATGACCAATTATTACTGGGGCGAAAAGCTCCTGAAAGACACCTATGCTTTACCGGGGGATAAGCACTTTTACACCCGGGGGAAGAACCTTGAATTTACCGATTCAGTGCTCAAAATCGTAACAAAGAGTGAAAAAGCCAGCGGGAAAGCATGGAACCCTGTTGTTGGCTTTGCTAACCAGGAATTCAATTACACCTCCGGATTAATCTCTACGGGGAAAAGTTTCCGGCAGAAATACGGTAAAGTCCGTGTCAAGGCAAGGATGAGCAGGGCGCCTGTGAGACAGGCCATCTGGATGGTCGGGGACAAGATATTGCCGCATTTGGATATCGCCAAGATTGAAAAAGGCAAAATATTCCACGGAAATTTCTGGGGCAACGTTGCTGAAAAGGGAGGAGTGAAAAAGAAAGTGGTTAAAAAAGGCGCCGGGAAGTTTTCTTCCGACTATTTCATTTATTCCGTCGAATGGTCACCGGAGCAGATCACCTGGAAAATCAACGAAAAAGTGGTCCTTAAACAGTCTCAGGGAATCCCCCAGGAACCCATGTACCTTGTCCTGAGTGCCGGGATCACCGACATCGTTCCAGAGCATTTGCTACCCTCAACCATGGAGGTGGACTGGGTCAGGATCTATAAAAAGGCGGAGTAATCCCCGCTTCTATTCAGTAACCCTAACCTCTATTCGTTTCTGAGTGATTCGGCGGGATTGGCATTGGCCGAACGGATGGTATGGTAACTCACCGTTATGACCGTGATCAGCATGGTCAGAAGTCCCGCCAGCACGAACGATACCCAGTTGATGGAGGTACGGTGCACGAAGCCTTCCAGCCAGTTACTGGCAAAATACCAGGAGATCGCCGAGGCGAGAACAACGGATACGGCTGCCAGTGCCAGGTAATTTTTCAGCATGAGCCCGACTATTCCTGAAACATCCGAACCGAATACCTTGCGAATGCCGACTTCCTTGGTCCGCATTTCGGAAACGAAGGAAGACAGCCCGAACAGTCCCATGCAGGCGATCAGCACCGTCAGGATGGAAAAAGAGGTATAAACCACTCCCCGTTTTTTATCCGCCTGGAACTGCTCGCCAAAATCCTGGTCCAGGAACGTGTATTCAAAGGGAAACCCGGGATAAAGCTCTTTCCAGACCCCTTCGATGTACTGCAGGGTTGAGGCCATATTCCTGCCGGATGTTTTCACGTAAACCACGTAGCAGACCGGATAGTACATGAAAAGCTGGTCTTCCATGACGTTGTACAGCCCGAACTGGTAATAATCGGACATAAGTCCCACTACCGTGGCAATCGTGCTGGTATCTCCCGGCAAAGTGAATTTTTTGCCCAC
>Ga0307419_10000693_pt1 | contig 17279 bp, 15 predicted proteins | sample SalMarWE160230MG_2_FD_202512 | JGI IMG/M metagenome (GOLD analysis project Ga0307419, IMG submission 202512) | Salt marsh sediment microbial communities from the Plum Island Ecosystem LTER, Massachusetts, United States - WE1602-30 | ecosystem: Environmental > Aquatic > Marine > Intertidal zone... | reverse complement strand
CGCCATTGAGGAAGGCGCCAGCCTGGTCAGAATCGGGAGCCGGATTTTCGGCCCGCGGTCCTAAGCTGCCCCACCCCGTATATCCCTGCCTTGACAAATACGCCCCGCTTCGCCAGAATTGAACCAGGAGTAATCTCATGTCCAAAACAGCCAAGTCCCCCCCCAAAGAAAAGAAAAAGCTCGCCGAGGCCACGCGGGGTATTCTGGGCGGCTTCGCTAAGAAGCGCCACAACCTCATCCCCATCCTGCAAAAAGTCCAGGGCAAGCTCGGCTACCTGCCCCGCGCCGCCATGACCGAGATTGCCGCCTACCTGGATATCCCCACCATCGACGTCTACGGCGTGGTCACCTTCTATAACCAGTTCCGCCTCAACCCGCCGGGGCGCCACTCCGTCCGCGTCTGCCTGGGCACCGCCTGCCACATGAAGGGCGGCCACATCACCCTGGACGCCTGGAGGCGCCGCCTCAACATCGACGCCCGCCAGACGACCCCCGACCGCGAGTTCGACCTGGACACGGTGGCCTGCGTCGGCTGCTGCACGATGGCCCCGGTGACCGTCGTCGACGACAAGCCGGAGGGCCAGGTGGAGCCCACCCGCGTCGACGGCATCCTGCTGGCCTTCGAGAACGAGCGTAAGGCGAGAGCAAAGGACAAAGGTGAAGCCGTCTAAAGCGGCGACCGCCTATGCGGTGCTCCGGGAGCGCGCCGCGACCCGCTGGCCGGCGCGCCGCGAGGGGACGGTGGTCATGGTGGGGGCGGCCACCTGCGGACGGGCCGCCGGGGCGCTGGAGGTGCTGGACGCCTTCCGCGACGAAATCAAGAAGCGCAACCTGGACGTGCCCGTCATCGAGGTGGGCTGTATCGGCCACTGCTACGCCGAGCCGCTGGTCGTCATCGCCAAGCCCGGCTACCCGCCGATAGCCTACGGCTACGTCAACCCCGTCATCGCCGAGCGGCTGGTCAAGGAGTTCATCCTGGGCGATAACCCCTGCCCCGAGTTCGTCCTGGCGGCGCTGGAGGAAAACGACCTCCTGCCCGCCTTCGCCGACTTTCCCCGCGCCCGGTACGAGAACAAGATAATCCTGGCCAACTGCGGCCACATCGACCCCACCGACATCGAGAACTATATCGCCGCCGGAGGCTACGAATCGTTGGCCAAGGCCCTGGATACGACGCCGGAAGCAGTGACCGAAGAGGTCGCGAAATCGGGCCTGCGGGGGCGGGGCGGGGCCGGTTTCCCCACCGGCCGCAAGTGGCAGACCTGCCGGGAGTCCCCCGGCGAGGCCCGCTACGTCGTCTGCAACGCCGACGAGGGCGACCCCGGCGCCTTTATGGACCGCGCCATTCTGGAGAGCGACCCCCACTCCGTCATCGAGGGGATTATCATCGCCGGCTACGCCGTCGGGGCGCGCCGGGGCTACATCTACGTCCGCGCCGAGTACCCCCTGGCCGTGGCCAGGCTGGAAACTGCCTTAAAGCAGGCCGAAGAATTCAACCTGCTGGGCGAGAGCGTCCTGGGGACGGATTTCAGCTTCGATATTACCCTCTTTCAGGGTTCGGGGGCCTTCGTCTGCGGCGAAGAAACGGCCCTCATCGCCTCGCTGGAAGGCCGCTCCGGCATGCCCCGCCACCGCCCGCCCTACCCGGCCACGCAGGGCCTCGACGGTAATCCCACCGTGGTCAATAACGTCAAGACGATGGCCTACCTGCGCCACATCATCGGGCGGGGGGCGGACTGGTTCAAAGGCATCGGCACGCCGGAAAGCCCCGGCACGGCCGTCTTCGCCCTGGCGGGCAAGGTGGTCAACACCGGCCTGGTGGAGGTGCCCATGGGCACTTCTTTGCGCCAGATTATCTTCGAGGCGGGCAGCGGCATCCCCAGGGGCAAACGATTCAAGGCGGTGCAAATCGGCGGGCCTTCGGGCGGCTGCCTGCCGGAAAGCGCCCTGGACTTGCCCGTCGATTTCGAGTCGCTCAAAGATGCCGGGGCGATGATGGGCTCCGGCGGCATGGTCGTCCTCGACGAGGACGACTGCATGGTGGAAATCGCCCGCTACTTCCTGGAGTTCACCCAGCGCGAGTCCTGCGGCAAGTGCACCTTCTGCCGCCTGGGCACCAAGCAGATGCTGGAGACCCTCACCGAGTTCACCCGCGGGGAGGGCAAGCTGGAAGACCTGGACACGCTGGAGCAGCTGGCGCGGGACGTCAAGGCCGGCTCGCTCTGCCAGTTCGGCGCCACCGCCCCCAACCCCATCCTGACGACGTTGCGCTACTTCCGCGACGAGTACCGCGAGCACATCGAGCTGGGGCGGTGCCCGGCCCTGATGTGCCTGCACCTCATCGCCTACTACATCCTCCCCGACAAGTGCGAGCGCTCCTGCGACGCCTGCGTCGGCTCCTGCACCGTGGAGGCCATCTCGCCGGATAAGAAGCGCCTCAAGGTCATCGACCAGGAGAAGTGCGTCAAGTGCGGCACCTGCCTCACCGCCTGCCCGCCGCAGTACAACGCCATTATGAAATTCTCGCCGCCGAGCGAGGTGCCCGCCAAATGAAACAGGTAACGCTCATCATCGACGGGAAGCAAGTCACCGCGCTTGCGGGGACGAGCGTGCTGGAGGCGGCGCTGGCTAACGATATTTATATCCCCAACCTCTGCTATATCGCCGACAAGCCCGAGCCGAGCGCCTCCTGCCGCCTCTGCTTCGTGGAGATTGAGGGGAAGCAAAACCCGGTGACCGCCTGCACCGAGACCGTCGCCGAGGGGATGGTGGTCGCGACGCGCGGCGAGCGCGCCCTGGCGCTGGCCCGCACCGGCTTCGACCTGCTCATGGCCTCGCACGCGCTGGACTGCGCCCACTGTCCGGCCAACAAGAAGTGCGAGCTGCAAAAGATAGCCAGAGTCCTCGGCTGCAAGCTGAAACCGGCCCGCTTCCGCCCGCTGCTGCGCGACCTGCCCGTGGACGACTCCAACCCCCTCTTTACCTACGACCCAAATAAGTGCGTCCTCTGCGGGCGGTGCATCTGGGCCTGCCGGCGGGACATCAAGTCCGGCGTGCTGGGATTCGCCCACCGCGGCTTCGAGCGGCGGCTGACCACCTTCGGCGACGAACCTATCGGCGCGGACAGGTGCCTGGACTGCAGCGTCTGCGTGGCCGCCTGCCCCACCGGGGCGCTGACATTTAAAGACTAATATCTCCTGGGCTTCCTGCCCCGGGAAGAACTCTTATGGTTGTTGGTCACGTCGCTGCGGTAGTCCGGCGCGGTGATGTTGAACGGCACGCTGATGCTCTTATCGGCCAGGCGGGAACTCAGCGGGCTGTCGAACTTCTCGATGATTTCGTCCAGCGAGTGCCGGGTGGTAATCACCGTGGGCAGCCGCCCGTTGTAGCGGTAGTTGAGCACCTGGTAGAGCTTCTCCTTGGCCCAGGGCGTCGTGGACTGCTCGCCGAAATCGTCCAGCACCAGCAGCGGCGCCGTCTTGACGCTCTCGAAAAGCTCGTCGTAGGAGACCTTGCTCTCCGGGCCGAAGGTGGAGCGCAGGTGGTCGAGGAACTCGGGCACCACCACGAAGAGGGCGGGCTGGCCGGCCTCGTAGCAGTAGTTGACGATGGCCGCCGCCAGGTGGGTCTTGCCGCTGCCGGTGAAACCCATGAAGACCAGCCAGCCCTCCGGGTTCTTGGCGAAACCGAGGGCGGCCTCCAGCGCCCAGTCCAGGTTTTCCTGCTGCTCCGGGGGCAGGTTGCGCCGCCGGTCGAAGCTGGCAAAGGTCATCCCCTTTTGCAGGGCGAACTCCGGCCCCCAGGCGTAGTCCTGGGTGGGCTTGTCCTCTTCGAGGACGTAGACCTGCGACAGACGCGGGTCGGTGAGGCGGGTGCGCAGCCGCTCTTCCATGTCTGCGACCGGCTTGATGGTGACGACGACGGTGGGCAGCTCGCTGTTGAAGCGCGAGGTCAAGAGCTGGTCGAGCTTCTCGCGCGCCCAGGGCGTGCCCGACTGCGCCCCCAGGTCGTCGAGGACGAGCAGGGGCGCCGCCCGCACCGACTCGAAGAACTCGTCGTAGGGGGTCTCGCTGTCGGTGCCGAAGGAGGCGCGCAGGCGGTCGAGCAGGTCGGGGGCGGTGATGTAAAGGGCGGGATTGCCCCGGCTGATGCTCTCGTTGACGATGGCCGCCGCCAGGTGGGTCTTGCCGCTGCCGCTGGGGCCGCCCAGCACCAGCCAGCCCTTCGGCGCGGCGGCGAAGGCCCTGGCGGCCTCGGCGGCACGCTGGAACTGCTCCTGGGCGCGGGGGTGGCCGCTCTGGCCGCGCGGCTCCAGGTTGGCGAAGGTGAAGCGCGCCAGCGAGCCCAGGTTGGAGTAGCGTTTCAGCCGCTCCTGGCACTCGCCCTTCGGCTCTTTTTTGGTACAGCGGCAGGGCACCGCCCGGCTGTAGTCCGGCTCGCCGGAGGCAAGGCGCGGGTGCACGATACCGGCCCCCTGGCAGACGGGGCACTCCGGGGAGGCGGGCGGGGACTCGTCCGCCTCAGCGGCGGACCATGTGTCCGTACTTGCCTTTGATGTACTTGTCCGGGTCTGCTTTTTGAGAATCTCGCTGATGTGTTCCATCGCTCCGGCCTTCCGCCGACCAGTTCTCCAATATTTTCACGATATATTTGATGTTTCTCTTATTATGTAAAACGGCCTCTTTGATGGCGTCGCGCAGCCAGGCGGCGGGATAGGCCTTTTCGGCCAGTTTAAGCTCGTCGGCTACCAGCGGCGTCAGCAGGCCGATGTTCTCCTCGTAGAGGGTGAAGACGTCCGGCGGCGCTTCGCTGGTGGCTGCCGGGTGCACCGGCTCCAGCCCGCTTATCTCAAGCTCGCCGCTCTCGATTTTGGCTACTGCCTGCCTACCCGGCGCATCATTGACAAAGTAGATAGCCTCGGCGCCACCCTCCCCGGCCAGCTCCAGGCACAGCAGCGTGCCCCGACCGACCGCCGCCTTAAGGGACGTTTCTAAAATTTCTTCCGGCTTTTTACCTGCGACCTTAAGCCCCGGCATCAGGGCGGCGTCGCCCTTAAGCTCGCTCCGGCTCACGTAGCGCGGCGAGCCTTTCTTGCGGTAAATGGCGGCCATGACGGCCAGCGTCGTCTTCAGCTCGGCCAGGTCGTCGATGTGGGGGAGCAAAGCGCTGAAGAAGAGATTGGGGACGGCGGTGAACTCCATCCGGGCGGGGAACCCATCAAATTGCTTCATAGCATCGTCGGCTCCACGCTGCCTAGGCTCTCGAACTTGGCCAGAGTGTGGCGGAAGCGCATCTTGACGCGGCCGGTGGGACCGTTGCGGTGCTTGGCGATGATGACGTCGGCCTCCTCGCGGGGGTACTCCCGGTCGGGGTGCACCGCCAGCCAGTCTTCCTCGTTTTTAAAATAATACTCGTCGCGGTAGATAAAGAGGACGACGTCGGCGTCCTGCTCGATGCTGCCGCTCTCGCGGAGGTCGGAGAGCTGCGGCTCGTGGGAGGCGCGCCACTCCACGGCGCGGGAAAGCTGGGATACCGCCAGCACCGGGGCGTCCAGCTCGCGGGCCAGGGCCTTGAGGGCGCGGGAGATGTAGCTGATTTCCTGCACGCGGTTCTCGTTCCGGTGGCCCTCCCCCTGCATCAGCTGGAGGTAGTCGATAATGACCATATCGATGCCGCGCTCGTAGTTGAGCCGGAGCGCCTTGCTGCGCATCTCGGCGATGCGGAGCATCGGCGTGTCGTCGACGTAAACGGGCGCCTCGGAGAGGATGCCGGTGGCCTCCATGACCCGCCTTTCCTCGTCCTCGGTGTGCTGCCCGAAGCGCACCCGGCGTGTATTGACGCCGGACTCAGAGGAGAGGAGGCGCTGCACCAGCGAATCGCGGGCCATCTCCAGGCTGAAGAGGGCGACGCAGGCGCGGTGGTCGACGGCGGCGTTGCGGGCGATGTTGAGGGCCAGGCTGGTCTTGCCCATGCTGGGCCGCCCGGCGATAATGACCAGGTCGGCGCGCTGGAGGCCCCCCAGCCACTCGTCCAGGCCGGGGAAGCCGGAGAGGACGTAGGGCAGGCGCTCCGGCCGGTCCTCGGTCGGGGTCGGCGGCACCTCAAAGTACTTGTCCAGCACCTGGCGGATGTGCATCAGGTCGCCGCCGGCCTGCCCGCGCCGCAGCCCGAAGAGCACGCTCTCGGCCCGCGCCAGGCTGTCCTCCACGTCCGGCCCGGACTCGTAGCCGATGGCGGCGATGCGGTCGCCGGCGCTAATCATCTGCCGCATGATGGAGAGGCGGTAGACGATGCGGGCGTAATGCTCGATGTCCAGCGAGGTGGGACAGACGGAAATCAGGTAGCTCAGGCGGGCGGCCCCGCCGCAGGTCTCCAGCCGCCCCTGGCGGGAAAGCTCCTGGGCCAGGGTGACCTGGTTGATGGCCTCGTCGCGCTGGTAGAGGGACAGGCAGGCCTCGTAGAGCCAGCGGTTCGACTCGTCGTAGAAATTGGCCGGCTGGAGGAAGTCGGCAATCTGAAAGATGGACGCGCCGTCAATGAGCAGCGCGCCGATAACGGCTTCCTCGGCGTCGCTATCGCTGGGCGGCAGCCTGACGTCGTTCAACGCTTAGGCCTCCTTATCAGGCTTGGCTTCGGTCTCCTTGTCAGCCTTGGCGGCGGCCTTCTTGGTCTTCTTGGCCGCCTTGGCCTTGGTCTTTGTCTTCTTGGCAGGCTTTTCCGCGGCCGGGGCTTCGGCAGTTTCCGCGCCGACAGTTTCCGCAGCGGATTCCTCAACCGGTGCTTCGGCTACGGCCTCTTCCGGCGCGGCCGCGGTCGTCTCCTCGGCGGCTTTCGCCTCGGCCTTCTTCTCGTCCTTTTCGGGTTTGGCGGCGGTCTCCTCGGCCTCGACGACTACCTCGATAGCGGCGCTGATGTCGTGGAGAAAGCGGATGGTCACCTCGTGCGTGCCCAGGTGGCGGATGGGTTCGGCAATTTCTATCTTGCGCTTGTCAATCTCGCGCCCGGCGGGCCCCTCCAGGGCGGCGGCGATAGTGGCGGCGGTTACCGAGCCGTAGAGCTTATCGCTCTCGCCGACCTTGGCCTTAACGGTGACCCGGGTGCCGGTGAGCTTCTCGGCCAGCTCCTTGAGCTCGATTTCTTCCAGGGCCTGCCGCTTGGTGATGCGGCGTAACTGCGCCTCCAGCTGCGTCGAGGCCTTGGAATCGGCCACCACGGCCAGCCGGCGCGGCAGGAGGTAGTTCCTGGCGTAGCCATCGGCCACCGTCCGGGTCTGCCCGGCCCGGGCGATGCCGGATACGTCTTCGAGAAAAATAACCTTCACAGTCGACTCCTTTTAGTGATTACTGCCCATTATAACCCACCGCCACGAAGCGGGGTCAATACCCGGCGGAGACTGGCGGGGAAATATTTTGGGGCTATTAGATCAGATATTTTTCGGCGGCGACGGCGGCCACGGCCCCGTCGCCGGTGGCGGCCACCACCTGGCGTATCGAGTCGGAGCGGATATCACCGGCGGCGAAGATGCCGGGGACGCTGGTCTCCATTTTATCGTTGACGACAATCGTTCCCAGCTCGTCCAGGTCGACGACCCCCCGGAGGTAACCGGTGTTCGGCTTGAAGCCGACGGCCATGAATACCCCGGCGACAGGGAGCTCGGTTTTCTTTTTCGTCTTTACGTTGCTGACGGTGATGCCCGCCACGAAGTCATCGCCGGTGATTGCCGTAAGCACGCTGTCCCAGAGGAAGGCGATTTTCTTTTCGGCCATGGCCTTCTCCTGGAGGATTTTGGTGGCGCGCAGCTCGTCGCGGCGGTGGATAACGGTGACCCTGGCGGTGAACTTGGTAAGCTCCAGGGCTTCGGTCAGGGCGGCGTTGCCGCCCCCCACCACGGCCACCTCCTTATCCTGGAAGAAGGCGCCGTCGCAGGTGGCGCAGTAGGAGACGCCTTTGCCGGTGAACTCGGTCTCGCCGGGGATGCCCAGCTTCTGGCGCTCCGAGCCGCCGGCGATGATGACCGCCCCGGCGGTATAGTCGCCCTCGGAGGTGCTGACAACCTTTTTCCTGCCGGAGAGCTTGATGCCGGTGACCTCGGCGTAGACGGTGGCCAGGCCGAAGCCGGCGGCCTGCTGGTACATGGCCTGGGTCAGGTCGATGCCGCTGATATTGGCAAAGCCGGGATAGTTCTCCACGGCCAGCGAGTTGATGATTTGCCCGCCGATGGCGCCTTTCTCGATGAGGAGGCTGGCCAGGCGCGCCCGGGCGGTATAAATACCGGCGGTTAGGCCGGCGGGCCCGCCGCCGATGATGATGACATCGTGTTCTTTTTTGGTTTCGCTCATGTTTGGCCCCTCCCCTCCTCGGAGTTATCTATTCCCACCCAAACCGCCCTCGGTAAATCCACGGCTTAGCCCGCAGTTTCTTATGAGGGGCTATGCCCCTCAAGCTCCCCCAGGGGGATTAAAGAGCAAGCTAGAGGGCGGCGTCCAGGCTCTTCTTGAGCTCGGCCTTGGGGCGAAAGCCGACGACGTTGGCCACCGGCTGGCCGGCCTTGAAGAGAATCAGAGTGGGGATGCTCATCACGCCGTACTGCCCGGCAATTCTGGGGTTATTGTCAACGTTGACCTTGACGAAGCTGACCTTGCCGTCGTACTCCTCGGCCAGCTCCTCGACAACGGGGGCCACCATGCGGCACGGGCCGCACCAGGGCGCCCAGAAGTCCACCAGCACCGGCGTCTTTTCGTCCAGCACCTTTTCCTTGAATTTGGCTTCTTCAATCTCCACCGGTTTGCTCATATTTTTCCTCCTTTATTCTTTCAATAATGCAGCGCTCCACCGTCTCCCTGGCCAGACCGATGGCGTTGCGGATGGCCCGGGCCTGGCTCCGCCCGTGGGCGATGATGACGTTGCCGCTGACGCCCAGCAGGCAGGCCCCGCCGTACTCGGTGTAGTCCAGCTTCTGGGCCCAGGAGTCCAGCCCGATTTCGCGGAGCAGGTTGTGCCCGCGCAGGCGCGAAGCGCTGGAAAATACGTGTCCTATCTGCTTGACCGAGGCCAGGAAGTTATCGTTGCAGCCTTCGATGGTCTTGAGGACGATATTACCGGTAAAGCCGTCGGTAACGACGACGTCGGTCTTCTTTCTGGTGATGTCCTGCCCCTCGATATAGCCGGTAAAGTGCAGGTCTTTAGCCTGCTTGAGGAGCGGGTAGGTCTCCACGGCCAGGCGGTTGCCCTTGCCTTCCTCAAGACCGTTACAGAGCAGGCTGACGCGCGGTTTGTTAATTTTCAAGAGGTGGCGGCTGTAGAGCGCGCCCAGCCGGGCGAACTCCAGCAGGTGCTCGGGGCGGCAGTCGGCGTTGGCGCCGGCGTCCACCAGCAGCACCGGGAAGTTGGTGATGACGTCCAGCAGGCAGCCGATGGCCGGGCGGCTGACCCCGTTGGTCTTGCCCAGGGTCAGCAGCGCCGCCACCACCACCGCGCCGGTATTCCCCGCCGAGACGAAGGCGTCGCCGGCGCCCTCCTTGAGGAGGTTCATGCCGACGACGATGGAGGAGTGCGGCTTGCGCTGCACCGCCTTCAGGGGGTGCTCGTCAAAATCAATCACCTGCTTGGCCTCGACGATGGTGATGCCCGCTCCGGTCTCGGCCTTGGCGGCCAGCTTGCGCAGGACGCTCTGGCGCCCCACCAGGATAATCTCCACGCCATAGTCCCGGACGGCCTGGAGCGCCCCTTTGACCGTTTCGTGGGGGGCGTAGTCGCCCCCGGCGGCGTCAACGATGATTTTCATGCTATCTCACGACTCTCCCGGCTCGCCGGGCTTGCCTGCCGCCCGATTTCAAAGCCCTTGAAGCGGCTGCCCGCGCCGGTCTCGGCGTGCTCGCGGGCCAGCATGGCCGCGCCGATGGCCCCCATCACCTCGTGGTGGGGCGGCACGATTATCTCCGTGCCCAGCTCATCAGTAAAGGCGCGCACCATGCCCCGGTTGAAGGCCACCCCGCCCTGGAAGACCACCGGCGGGGTAATCTCCTTGCCGGAAGCAACATCGCTTAGAAAATTGCGCACCAAAGCGCGGCAAAGCCCGTAGATAATCCCGTCAACGTCGCGGCCGGTCTGCTGCTTGTGTATCATCTCCGACTCGGCGAAGACGGTGCAGCGCCCGGCGATGTTGACCGGCGCCCCGGCCTCAAACGCCCGGCGGGAAAACTCGCCGATATCCATCCCCAGGCGCGCCGCCTGGTGGTCGAGGAAAGACCCCGTACCGGCGGCGCAGACGGTGTTCATGCCGAAATCGGCCACCATGCCGTCGCGGATGATGATAATCTTGCTGTCCTGCCCGCCGATTTCGATGACCGTCCGCACATCGGGGACGGCCCGTACCGCCGCCACGGCCTGGCAGGTAATCTCGTTCTTGATTAAGTCCGCCCCGACGACGGTCCCGGCCAGGTCGCGGGCGCTGCCGGTGGTGGCTACCCCGTCCACATCGGCCTCCGGCGGCAGGTCGGCCTCCATCTGCCGCAGCCCCGCCAGCACCGCGTCCACCGGGCGTCCCGCCGTGGGCAGGTAGAGACTGGCCAGCAAGTCCTCCCCTGCGTCGAGGGCGGCCAGTTTGGTGGTCACCGAGCCGACGTCGATACCCAGGTAGAGCTTCATTTAGCCGCCCTGTCCCACTCGTCCCGCGCCGCGGCTAATACCTCCGGCCCGGCGAGGATATCCACGGCCGTCATCGCCATGGCCCGGGCGGCGTCGAGCATGGCATCCAGGGCCTCCCCGGTGTTGGCGGCGGCGGCGAAGTCCGGGGAGTGCAGCAACACGCTTTCCGGGGCGATGCCCACCAGCGGCTGGACGGTGGGCACCAGGCGCGAGACGTTGCCGACGTCGGTGCTACCCGCCCAGAGGCTGGCGTCGCCCAGGGGAATGCGCCGCCCCAGCGCCTCCAGGTTCTTCTTGAAGAGCCGCGCCAGGGTCATATTGCTTATCATGGCGGCGTAATAGGCGCTCCATTTGTAATTAAGCTCGGCGCCGGTGGCGATGGCCGCTCCCCGGAAGCAGTCCAGCACCCGCTCCTTGAGCGCCTCCAGGCGGTCGTCCGTCTCGGCGCGGACGATGAAATTGGCGGCGGTATGGGCCGGGACGATATTGGCCGCCTCGCCGCCGTCGGTAATGACGCCGTGGACGCGCTCCTTCTCCCGGATGTGCTGCCGGAGCGAGTTGATGGCGTTATAAGATTGTATCATCGCCTCCAGGGCGTTGACGCCCGCCTCCGGCTCGGCGGCGGCGTGGGCCGCCCGCCCGGCAAACTCTATGTCTAGCGTCTGGCAGGCCAGCGTATTGGCCACCACGCGGTGGCCCCCGCCGGGATGGGTTATCATCGCCAGGTCAATATCTTCAAAGGCGCCCCGCTCGGCCATGACGCCCTTGCCGCCCAGCAGCTCCTCGCCGGGCGTGCCGAAGACGCGGACGGCGCCGCCCAGCTCGTCCACCGCCCTTTTAGCGGCCACTCCGGCGGCGACCGAGGCCGTGGCGATGAGGTTATGGCCGCAGGCGTGCCCCAGCTTGGGCAGGGCGTCGTACTCGGCCAGGTAGGCGATGACCGGCCTCCCCTCGCCGTAGTCCGCCCGGAAGGCCGTGGGCAGCTTGGCGATGCCCCGCGTCACCTGGAACCCCTCCCCTTCCAGGAAGGCCGTCAAGTGCGCGGCCGCTTTTTTCTCCTTAAAGGCCGTTTCGGGGTTGTCGTGAATTTTCCGGCTCAGGTCGGCCAGCGCCTCGTAGCGGGCGCCGACTTCACCGGCCACGGCGGCCTTGAGCTTATCAATATCGCGCATGCTAACCTGCCTCGGCGACGGTTTTAAGGGCACATCATTCATTATACAGGCCGGGGCAAGGAAAGACAAAGACAATAGTCCCATCGGATTGAGTAACCTCACCCCCTGTGCCCCCCTTTTTTCGTATGTCATTGCGAGCCAAGCGAAGCAAGCTCTTCCCCACCGATACTGGAGAATGCCGCATCGCTGGCGCTCTTTGCAATGACACTAGTTAGAGGGTCAGCAAGTGAAATACATATTTAATTGCCGACCCTAGTAAATTAAAGTATTTTTGTTGCATCGGCGGGGGTAAAGTGCTATAATAAACTCGCCAAGATAAGAATAGCAGTGTAGTGAAGTGGGTTTGATTCCCACTTTTTTGTTGTAACGACCCGAGTATATGCGGAGGTTATGCGTCGGAAATGAAGAGCGATTTTCTGCTCGCCATAACGCAGCTTTCGGCGGAGAAAAACCTGCCGAAAGACGTCGTCCTCACCGCCGTCGAGGCGGCGCTGGCCTCGGCCTACAAAAAAGACCATTTCGGCCCCAACCAGAACGTCGCCGTCAAGATTAACCCGGCCAGCGGCAAGGTGGAGGTCTGGGCGGAAAAGACCGTGGTCGAAAAGCCCGCCGACCCCCTCACCGAGATTTCGCTCGAAGAGGCTAAAGCTATCAAGGCGGACGTCGTCCTCGACGAAACGGTCATGGTGGAGTCCACTCCGGCCAACGCCGGGCGCATCGCCGCCCAGACGGCCAAGCAGGTGATTCTGCAGCGCCTCCACGAGGCCGAGCACAGCGCCATCTTCGAGGAGTTCGCCGATAAGGAAGGCGAGGTGGTCAGCGGGGTCGTGCAGCGCTTCGAGGCCGGCCAGGCATTTATCGACCTGGGGCGCACCGAGGCCATCCTGCCGCCCTCGGAACAGGTGCGCACCGAGCGCTACCGCATCGGCCAGCGGCTCAAGGTGGTGCTGCTTCAAGTTGCCACCACCCCCAAAGGACCCAAGGTCATCGTCTCGCGTTCCCACCCGGAGCTGCTGCGCCGCCTCTTTGAGCTGGAAGTGCCCGAGGTCTATAACGGCACCGTGGAAATCAAGTCCATCGCCCGCGAGGCCGGCTTCCGCTCCAAGATTGCCGTGTCCGCCAAGCAGGACGGCATCGACCCGGTGGGCTGCTGCGTAGGCCTGCGCGGCATCAGGATACAGAACATCGTCAGCGAGCTTAGCGGCGAGAAGATAGACGTGGTGATGTGGAACGCGGACACGGCCGCCTTCGTCGCCAACGCCCTCAGCCCGGCGCACATCGTCAGCGTGGGGCTCAACCATGAGGAGCAGGCCGCCACCGTCATCGTGCCCGACCGCCAGCTCTCCCTGGCCATCGGCAAGGAGGGACAGAACGCCCGCCTGGCCGCCAAGCTCACCGGCTGGCGCATCGACATCAAGAGCGCCTCGCTGGCCGAGGCGGAAAAGGCCGAGGCCAAACCGGCCGCCAAGGCCGTGGCCGAAGCCGAAGCCGTCATCGAGGAGGCCGCCGAAGCCGCCGCCGAGGCCCCCGCCGAGGAGATACCGCCCGACCTGGTCCTGCCCGGCGAGCTGCCGGAGCCGGTGGCTGAGGAAGCCGAGGCCGAAGCGGCCGGGGAGCCGGCCACCGAGGAAGCCATCGACGAGAGCGAAATCTTCGTGCCGCCCGTCGTCCTGGAAGGCGCCGACGAGGGCAAAGCGCAGATACGCTTCGCCGAGGACATCATGCCCGGCCGCCGCGGCCGCTCATCTACTAAGGCCGGCAAGACGAAGACGAAGAAGAAAAAGAAGGGCAGCTACACCAAGGAAACCAGCGAAGACGCCGTGAAAGCCCGCAAGAGAACCAGCGATTTCACCGTCGAGGAGGAAGAAGAATATTAACCGCCGCCACGCCGCAAGCTCGGCGCCACAGCGCACCTGCGTGGCCTGCCGGCGGGCAAGGCCCCAGCGGGAGTTGGTGCGCCTGGTGCGCACCCCCGGCGGCGAGGTTGAAATAGACACCGCCGGGAAGAAAGAGGGGCGGGGGGCTTACCTCTGCCCGGAGCGGGCCTGCTGGGAAAAGGCCCTTAAGGGCACCCAGTTGGAGCACACCCTGCGCGGCGGCCTGAGCCGGGAGAGCCTCCAGAGGCTCGCCGCCGCCGGAGAAGAAATTACTAAAGGAGCCGATTAGTGGCCAAGGCCAGCCAACCGGATAAGACCGCCAAGCCAGCCGCGGAGAAGCAGGCCAAACCCGCCGCGGCCAAGGCCGCCGCGCCAGCTGCGGCTAAGGCTGCCGCGCCCGCCGCCAAGACCGCCAAACCGGCCGCAGTCAAACCGGCTGCAGCCAAGGGGGCTAAACCGGCGGAGACCAAAACTACTCCGGCGGCGGCCAAAACGACCAAGCCCGCCGCGGCCAAACCTGCTGCGGCCAAGACGGCGGCAGCCAAGACAGCGGCAGCGACGGAAGCCAAAGCCCCCCCGCCAGCGGCGGAAAAACCGGCCACTCCCCCGGAGGCTAAAGCCGCCGAGCCAGCCGCCAAACCCGCCCCCGCCAAGGGGCCGATAATCGATATCCCGCGCTCCATCAGCGTGCGCGACCTGGCCGACCTTATCAACGAAGACGCCATCAGCATCATCAAACAGCTGATGCGCAGCGGCATCATGGCCAATATCAACCAGGTCATCGACTTCGAGACCGCCGCCACCATCGCCGCCGGCTTCGGCCACCGGGCGCGCCTCAAGTCGCTGCGGGCCCAGCAAATGGCCTCGGCCGCCGAGGAGAGCAAAAAGCTCAAGCGCCGCTACGGCAAGGACGCCGAGAACCTCCTGCCGCGCCCGCCGGTGGTGACGGTGATGGGCCACGTCGACCACGGCAAGACCAAGCTCCTCGACGCCATCCGCCAGACCAACGTCGTCGACCAGGAGGCCGGCAACATCACCCAGCACATCGGCGCTTACCAGGCCACCATAGACGGCCAGAAGATTACCTTTCTGGATACCCCCGGCCACGAGGCCTTTACCGCCATGCGCGCCCACGGCGCCAATATCACCGACATCACCATTTTAGTAGTGGCCGCCGACGACGGCGTCATGCCCCAGACACTGGAGGCCATCAACCACGCCCGCGCCGCCGAGGTGCCCATCGTGGTGGCCATCAACAAGATTGATAAAGACAACGCCAACGTCGACCGCGTCAAGCAGCAACTGGCCGAGGCCGACCTGGTCATCGAGGACTGGGGCGGCAGCGTCGTCAGCCAGGAGATTTCCGCCAAGAACAAGACCGGCATCAAGGAGCTTTTAGAAAGCGTCCTGCTGGTGGCCGAGATGGAAGAGTTCAAGGCCAACCCCAACCAGCCCGCCGCCGGCGTCGTCATCGAGGCCGAGAAAGACAAGACGATGGGCCCCCTGGCCACAGTGCTCATCCAGACGGGCACCCTCAAGGAGGGCGATACCGTCGTCGTCGGCACCACCTGGGGCCGCGTCCGCGCCATGTTCAACGACGCCGGCAAGCGCGTCAAGAAGGCCGAGCCGTCCGCGCCGGTCTCCGTCCTCGGTCTGGACGAAGTCCCCCTGGTGGGAGATACCCTGACCGCCGTCGCCGACGAGCGCCACGCCCAGGCCCTGATGGCCCGGCGTAAGGCCGCTCTGGAAAAGGCCGCCGAGACGGTCAACCTCAATAACCTCTACGACCAGATAAGCTCCGGCAAGGTCAAAGAGCTTAACGTCATCCTCAAGACCGACGTCCAGGGCAGCCTGGAGCCGATACGCCACCAGCTGGAGCAACTGGGCACCGACGAGGTCAAGGTAAGGGTCATCCACAGCGGCACCGGCAATATCTCCGAGAGCGACGTCATGCTGGCCGCCGCCTCGCAGGGGCTCATCATCGGCTTCAACGTCACCGCCACCGAAGGCGCCCGCAAGCTGGCGTCTACCAGCCGGGTGGATATCCGCCATTATAACGTCATCTACGCCCTGGCCGACGACGTCGCCAAGGCCCTCAAGGGCATGCTGGAGCCCACCTTCACCGAGGTCACCGAAGGCCGGGCCGAGGTGCGGGCGGTCTTCTCCGCCGGCAAAGGCAACAAGGCCGCCGGCTGCTACGTCACCGAGGGCAAGATAACCCGCAACGTCCCGGTGCGGGTGCACCGCGGCAAGGAGGTGCTGGTCGACAGCACCGTGACCAGCCTCAAGCGCTTCAAGGACGATGTCCGCGAGGTGGCCGCCGGCTACGAGTGCGGTGTGGGCGTTAAGGACTTCAACGATTTCCAGGTCGGCGACACGCTGGAATTCTACAGAATGGAGCAATCCGGGTAGGGACTTACCCGGGCCTCCGGCCATGTCACATCGCATCGAACGGGTGAATACCCTCATTCGCAAGAAAATCAGCGAGCTGATTCAGCACGCCCTGCGCGACCCGCGCCTCGACGAGTTCGTCGCCGTGACGGCGGTGGAGACCTCCGCCGACCTGCATTACGCCAAGATTTTCGTCAGCTCCATGAGCGGCCAGCAGGAGGAGGCCAAGGTGCTTAACGTGCTGAATTCCGCCGCCGGCTTCCTGCGCTCGGAGCTAGCCAAAAACGTGCAGCTGCGCCACACCCCCGAACTGAGCTTCCACTGGGACAACTCCATCGAGCACGGCGACCACATCCTGCGCCTCATCGACCGCCTCAGCTCGGAACGCGGGGACTGACCTTGGACGGCATCTTCAACGTCGCCAAGCCCGCCGGCATCACCTCCTTCGGCGTGGTAGCCCGCCTGCGGCGACTGAGCGGGGAGCGCCATGTCGGCCACGCCGGCACCCTGGACCCGGACGCCACCGGCGTCCTGCCCGTCTGCCTGGGGCGGGCGACGCGGCTGGTCGAGTTCCTGGTCAACACCACCAAGACCTACCGCGCCGTCATCGCGCTGGGCGCCGCCACCGATACCTACGACGCCAGCGGCCGGGTCACGCAGCGCGGCGACCCCTCCGCCGTCACCCGAAAGCAGGTCGAGGCCGCCCTGGGCGCCTTCCGGGGCGCCATCCACCAGACCCCGCCAATGTACAGCGCCCTGAAACACCAGGGCCGCCCGCTCTACAAGCTGGCGCGGGCGGGGCTGGCCGTGGCCCGGCCCAGCCGCCCCGTGAAAATCCACCGCCTGGAGCTTACCAACTGGAAGCCGCCGCTGGCTACCCTGGAAATCGAGTGCGGCAAGGGGACTTACATCCGCTCCCTGGCCCACGACCTGGGGCAGGCGCTGGGCTGCGGCGCCCACCTCAAGACCCTCACGCGCACCCGCTGCGGCAGCTTCGGCATCGAGGAAGCCGTCTCGCTGGAACAACTGGAGGCGGCCTTTAGTGAGGGCCGCCAGGGCGAGTTTCTCCACCCGCCGGACACAATCATCACCGACCTGCCCGTCGCCATCATTGACGAGGCCGACGAGCCGGCCCTGCGGAACGGCAGCCCTCTGGCGCTGGATATAGAGGTGATTGACCCTCCACCCCGCT
>Ga0307419_10000690_pt1 | contig 17303 bp, 16 predicted proteins | sample SalMarWE160230MG_2_FD_202512 | JGI IMG/M metagenome (GOLD analysis project Ga0307419, IMG submission 202512) | Salt marsh sediment microbial communities from the Plum Island Ecosystem LTER, Massachusetts, United States - WE1602-30 | ecosystem: Environmental > Aquatic > Marine > Intertidal zone... | reverse complement strand
TTCGCGCGCAAAGGCATCCCGATCCTCTACTTCTTCAGCGGGCTGCACGAGGACTACCACCAGCCGTCGGACGAGGCCGACCGGCTGGAGTACGGCAAGATGGCCCGCATCGGCCGCCTCATCTACTTCCTGGGGCGGCGCGTGGCGAACCGGGACGGGGTCCCGCGCTGGGATCCGGACGCGTACCGCCGGGTGGTGGGAGGGGCCGGTCCGCCGTAATTTTCAGTTCCCGCGTCCGACGGTCTCCCGGGTCGCGACGGACGTATGGCCGGCCCGGATTCTCGACCCCCTCACCTGTCCCAGATCGCGAGCGTGATGGCAAGGTCAAAATCGAGGACGAAGAAGGCGACGCAGGCGAAGTCCAGCCGGAACGGTGCGTCCGGCGAATCCGTCTCCACGGCCCCCGTGCTGGTCGTCGACGACGAGGAGACGATCGTCGAGGCCCTGGCTGCGGTCCTCTCGTCAGAGGGATACGAGGTCGACACGGCCCCTAGCGGCGAGGCCGCATGGGAGCGGCTCGGGGAGCGGACCTACGGCCTGGTGATCGTGGACCTCATGCTGCCGGACATGGATGGTCTCGAGCTCGTGCGCCGGATTCGCGACGAGCAGCTCGGTAGCGAGGTGATCATCATCACCGGCGAGGCCTCGGTGGACTCGGCGGTGGAAGCGATGCGGCGCGGAGCCTACGACTACCTGACCAAGCCGCTCGAGACCGATCGGCTCAAGGCGCTGGTTCCCAAGGCGCTGGAGAAGTACGACTTCCGCGAGCAGAAGGCCGCCCTGGAGCGGAAGGTGGCCAATCTCACGCGCTACGCTGAGCTCATCGGGCAGTCGGAGGAGATGAAGGAGGTCTACAAGACCATCGAGGCCGTCGCTCCCACCGACGCGAGCGTCCTCATCTACGGGGAATCCGGGACCGGGAAGGAGCTGGTGGCCCGCGCTCTCCACACCAAGTCGGCCCGGGCCGAGGGACCGTTCGTGGCCGTGAACTGCGCGGCCTTCCCCAAGGACATCCTGGAGAACGAGTTGTTCGGGCACGAGAAGGGTGCCTTCACCGGGAGCCTCAAGGAGAAGGCCGGCTGCTTCGAGCTGGCGGACGGCGGGACCCTCTTTCTGGATGAAGTGGCCGAGATGGGTCCCGACACCCAGGTGAAGCTCCTGCGGGCCATCGAGTCGCGGCGGTTCCGGCGTCTGGGCGGGCGCGAGGAGATCCAGGTGGACATCCGGGTGCTGGCGGCCACCAACCGCGACGTGCACGAGGCGCTGGACGCGGGGGACTTTCGGGAAGACCTCTACTACCGGCTGGCGGTGGTCGAAATGGCCCTGCCGCCGTTGCGCGAGCGCAGTGGCGACATCTTGCTGCTGGCGCAAGAGTTCCTCAGACAGGACGCGGCGGAGCACGGCAAGGAGGTGTCGGGCTTCTCCGAGGAGGCCCTCCGGTTTCTGCGGGCCTACGAGTGGCCCGGGAACGTGCGCGAGCTGAAGAACGCGGTGGAGCGGGCGGTCATCATGACGGGCGAGGGCGAGATCACGCTCACCAACCTGCGACCCCGATCGGCCGATCGGCGGGGCCCGACGGAGGTCCGCATCCCGGTCGGGCTCTCGCTCGAAAAGGCACAGTCCAGGGTCATCCTGGACACGTTCGCCTCCACGGGGGGCGACAGGGAGAGGACGGCGGCCATCCTGGGGCTGTCCGAGGCCGAGCTGGGGGACCGGCTCATCGACCTCCTGGGCCCGAAGGAGGAGACGATCGCTTGAGGAGCCCCCGCCACGGTCGACGGCCGGGGTCGGCCCGGCGCCGGCGCGGTGGGAGGCATGCGCTGTGCACGACCCGGGACCGGTGGGTCCCGGCGTGACCATCCGATACGAGACCAGGTGAAGCCATGTCCGAAGAGAACGAAGTCCCGATCGTCGTGGTCAAGAAGAGCAGCGGCGTCACCGGATTCCTCCTGGGCCTGCTGTGTGGCGCCGCGGCCGGGATCTTGTTCGCGCCGCGCTCCGGCGAGGAGACCCAGAGGGAGCTGCGCGAGGGCGCGCTGCGACTGCGGTCGGACGCCGAGGGCAGGCTCGAGGGCCTGCGGGAGGATCTCGCGGGCATCTACGAGCGAGCCCGCGAGGACGTGACCGAGCGGGTGGACCTGGCCCGCGAGGAGATCCGGCACCGCCGCCGCCAGGCCGAGGAGGCTGTTCGGGCCGGCAGGAGCGTGGCCCGCGGAGCCCGCGAGGACCTGGAGCGGCGGGTCGAGGAATCCAAGCGCGCCTACCGTGACACGATCAAGTCGCGGGAGCACGCGGCGGGGACCCCAGAGGAGGACGGCGGGGCCGCGGAGGACGCGTCCGGGGACGAGGCCTGAGGACGCCCAGGCAGGCGCCACCCGCGGGCTGATCCGGCGGCTCCAGGGTGCGCTGGGTCGGCGAGCTCCGTGAGTTCGTCGCGTACGTCTACGAGAAGGCGGGGGACGACAACATCTTCTTCCTCGCCTCGGGGATGACGTTCAGCCTCGTCCTGGCCGCACTACCCTTCCTGCTCCTCCTTCTCGCCGTGGCGGGGCTCGTGCTCGCCCCCCACTTCGAGCAGCCGCAGGGCGTCGTGCTGGCTCGCCTGTGGCAGCTCCTGCCGGTTGGCAGCGCGTCGATCCAGAACTACCTGGCCGGTCAGCTGCACGACGTGGAGGCGAGCGCGGGCTCGGTGGGGCTGGTGAGCGCCGCGCTGTTCGTGTGGTTCTCGACGCGGCTGTTCGGGGCGCTGCGCACGGTGCTGGCCGAGGTCTTCGACCTGGGCGAGGGGCCGGGCGTCATCCGCGGCAAGTGGGTGGACGTGCAGCTGGTGCTCGTGAGCACGGTGCTCCTCACCCTCAACATGGCGATCAGCGCCGTCCTGAGCGGCCTCGGTCAGCAGCTGCTCACCCACATGGGACTGGAGGCCGGCCCGACCACCCGGCTGGCCGGCTTCGCCACCGCCTTCCTTTTCATCTACGTCATGTTCCTTCTGATCTTCAAGTTCGTGTCCCTGAACAGGGTACGGTGGCGAACGGCGGCGCTCGCGGCCCTGTTCGCCTCCGTCTCCTTCGAGCTTCTCAAGGTCGGCTTCGGCTGGTACGTGACGAACTTCGCCGACTACTCCTCCATCTTCTTCGCGTTCTCGGTCCTCGTGGTGATCGTGCTCGCCACCTACTATGGCTCGGTGCTCTTCATCCTGGGCGGGGAAGTGGCCCAGGTGTACGAGCTCCGCCGCACCCTGCGACGGCAGCGGCAGATCTTCCACCGCGGCTGACGGCCGGACCCCGGACGCGCGTCGGGCCGCACGCGCCCCGCCTTTCGCGTGGCGATGGCGCCCTCCGTCGCATAGATTTCGCCTTTCATGTCCCGTCCAACCGCCGATCGACCTCCGGAGGTCGTGTGACCGAAACGGAAGACGGCCGGCGTATCGTTGCGCGCAACCGCAAGGCCCGGCACGAGTACGATGTCCTCGACACCCACGAGGCGGGTCTCGTGCTGATGGGATCGGAAGTGAAGTCCCTGCGGGAGGGCAAGGCGAGCTTCACCGACGCGTTCGCGCGGGTGGAGGGGGGCGAGGCATGGCTGTACAACCTGCACATCACTCCCTACGAGTCGGCCAGCCTGGATGCCCCCGACCCCAAGCGAACGCGGAAGCTCCTCCTGCACGCGCACGAGATCGAGCGCCTGGCCCAGGCCACTCAGGAGAAGGGGCTCACGCTCGTGCCGCTGGACCTGTACTTCCGGCGCGGTCACGCCAAGGTCACCCTCGCGGTGGCCCGGGGGAAGAAGCGACACGACCGACGCGAGGACCTGAAGCGGGAAGCGATGCGCAGGGAGGCCGAGCGAGCCATGGAGCGACACGGTGGGTGAGGCGACGGGAGGACGTGGACGGGGGTCCGGGGCACTCGCGGCGGCGGGCCGGGTGACTGTACGGGCGTCGGGCAAGCGAAGGAGGTGGTCGCCCGTGTCGGTCGTGGTGGGGTCTGTGCTGCTCCTCGGCGCGGCCGGCACGCCGGCACGGGCGCAGGCGAGCGGAGCGGCGCGAGCGCCGACCGGCGCGGAGTCCGCGGTCCGCGGAGCCCGCGGCTATCCGGTCGTGGCGGCGAGTCGGCTCCCCGGCGAGGTGATCCAGGACGTGTCGGTGGATGGAGACCGCCTGCGCGCGACCGTGTCGGGCCACGCCCTCGAGCTCCGGGCCGGAAGCCCCTTCTACCGGGATGGAGACCGGGTGGAGCAGCTGGTGAACCCGCCCTTCCGGGAGGGGGGGAGCTTCTGGGTCCCGGCGGAGCTGCTCGACGTCCTGGAGGCGGGGGCGGCGGAAAGGTCCGTCGCGGCGGGTGCTCCCTCCAGCGGCGATGCCGGGTCCCCGGTGGCGTCGAGCGGCCCGGGTCCGGTGCGACGCGCGCCCCACCCGGGCCCCTTCCGGGTGGTGATCGACCCCGGCCACGGGGGAAAGGACCCCGGCGCCCGGGGGCCGCGCGGCACCACGGAGAAGAACGTGGCGCTGGCCGTGGCCAAGAGGGTGGCCGCCAAGCTCCGCTCGGTGCCGGGCATCGAGCCCAGCCTCACGCGAACCAAGGACGTCTTCATCACCCTTTCGGGCCGGCCGAAGATCGCGGTGGAGCGCCACGCCGATCTCTTCCTGTCGATCCACTGCAATTCCGAGAGTGGAAGCGCGGCCCGCGGCTTCGAGACCTACTTCCTTTCCCCCTCGCGGACCGAGGAGTCCCGGCGGGTGGCCATCCGCGAGAACAGCGCGGTCCAGTACGAGGATCCGAAAGACCGCCCCAACCTGGACGACATCAATTACATTCTGGTGGCCAATCGGCAGAACCTGAACGTGCGCGAGTCGAGCTTTTTCGCGGGGGAGATCCAGAACGCGATGCGGGACGAGGTCACCACGCCCGACCGCGGCGTGAAGCAGGCCGGACTGTACGTGCTCATGGGGGCCAGCGGGAGCATGCCGGCCGTGCTGGCCGAGATCGGGTTCATCTCCAACCCGGTAGAGGAGCGGTTCCTGAGGAGCTCGAAGGGGCAGGACGAGATCGCCACGGCCCTGGCCGACGCGGTGGCCGAATACGCCAGCGACTACAATCAGCGCCTCGCCGCCAGCGGCACCACCGCGGCGGGTGGTCGTTGACGACAACTGTAGACGATTTGCGGACGGGCGGCGCCGGGGCGTCCCGGGACGCCGGCGCCGCTCCTCCGGTCCGCCACCTGGCCGCGGTCCTCTCCAACCGGAAGGTGGCGGACGACACCTGGTGGCTCGAGCTCGAGAGCCCCGCGATCGCGGCGGCCAGCCGGCCGGGGCAGTTTCTCATGATCGGGTTCGGAATCGAGAACTCGGCCCCTCCCTTCCTCCCGCGTCCCTTCAGCGTAGGCTGGCGTTCGGAGGACGGCCGGGTGGGCCTCCTGGTGCGGGCGTTCGGCGCCGGTACCGTGCGCCTGTCCGGTCTCCGGCCGGGCGACACCGCGCTCCTTCTGGGGCCGCTCGGCCGCCCCTTCGACCCGGGCACGGACCGGCCGATCCTGTGCGTCGGCGGGGGCGTGGGGCTCGCCCCCTTCCTTTTCCTTGCCGGTGCGGCGCGGGCCAGCGGGCGCAGAGTGACGCTCCTGTACGGGGAGCGCTCGGGGGCCCGCGTGTTCGATCCCGCGCTCCTGGAGCGCCTGGCTGCCGGTCCCGCCGAGGTGTGGACCGAGGACGGCGCCGTGGGGCACCGGGGCCTGGTGCTGGAGGGAATCGACCTCTCGAATGATCCCGTGCTCCTGGGATGCGGGCCGTCGCTCATGCTCCGGGCCCTGGCCCGGCTGGCGGCCGAGCAGGGCGTGGACCTCCAGGTGTCGGTGGAGGAGCACATGGGCTGCGGGGTCGGGACCTGCCAGGGCTGCGTCGTGCCGGCCGCCGAAGGCGGGTGGCGGAAGGCGTGCACCGACGGGCCCGTGTTTCACGCAGCGGAGCTGGCCTGGAGCCCGTGAGCGACCGAGGAGCGCCAGGGGAGGCCGGCCGCGGGGCGGCCGGGAGCCGGCGATCGCGATCCGGCGCGGATGCCCTCCGCCAGACCCTGTTCGGGGTCGAGTTCCAGAGCCCGGTGCTCCTCGCCTCGGGCACGTGCGGCTATGGGCGCGAGTACGACGGCCTCATCCCGCTCGACGAGCTGGGCGGCCTGGTGACCAAGGCGGTCAGCGTGGAGCCGCGGGCCGGCAACCCGCCGCACCGGATCGCCGAGACCCCCGCCGGGATGATCAACGCGATCGGCCTCCACAACGTGGGTCTCGACCGCTTCATCTCCGAGAAGCTGCCGTGGCTCCGTGACCATCTGGGCCGGGCCCGCGTGTTCGTGAACGTGGTGGGGCGAACCGTGGACGACTACGCCGAGGTGGTTTGTCGCCTGGACGGCGAGGAGGGCTTCCTGGGCTACGAGATCAACGTTTCGTGCCCCAACGTGAAGGGCGGCACGATGTTCGGGACCGACGAGGCGGCTCTGGCCGAGCTGGTGGGCCGCCTGCGCGGGGTGACCGACCGCCCGATCGTCGTGAAACTCACGCCCAACGTCCCCGACATCGGCGTGTTCGCGCGCTTGTGCGAGGAGGAAGGGGCGGACGGGCTCAGCACGATCAACACGTTCCCCGGCATGCTCATCGACGTCGACCGGCGCCGGCCCGTGATCGGGAACGTGAGCGGAGGAGTGAGCGGTCCGGCCATCCTCCCCATGGGAGTCTACCTGACCTGGAGGGCCGCGCGCGCCTCGTCCCTGCCGATCATGGGGATCGGAGGGATCCGGACGGCCCGCGACGCGCTCCAGTACATCCTCGCCGGCGCCAGCCTGGTCCAGGTGGGGACGGCCCTGTTCGTGGATCCGGCGTCGGCCGAGGGGGTGCACCGCGGCCTGGCCGATTACCTGGAGCGGCACGCGATCCCGGAGCTCTCCGAGCTGGTCGGGGCGTTGGAGCTCCCGGCGCCGCCGGCGCACGGCGAGGAGGCGGCCGGGTGAGCGCCCGCCCCGAGGTCATCGTGGCCCTGGACGTCCCCGACGAGGCCGCCGCGCTGGAGCTGGCCGGACGACTGCCCGGCGACACGTGGGTGAAGGTGGGCCTGGAGCTGTTCACCGCCGCGGGTCCGGGCGTGGTCGAGCGGCTGGCCGATCGGGGTCACCCCGTCTTCCTCGATCTCAAGCTGCACGACATCCCCAACACGGCCGCCGGGGCCGTACGCTCGGCGGCCCGCCTCGGCGCGCGCCTCCTCACCGTCCACGCCGCCGGCGGGCGGGCCATGCTCGAGGCGGCGGCTGCGGCGGTGATCGCTTCGGCCGGGTCGCGAGCATCGGCCACCGTGCGGCCCTCGGCCGGACCGGGAGAGCCTGCGGCGAGGGGGGGGGCGGCCGCACACGGCCCCCTGCGGCTCCTGGCCGTCACCGTCCTGACCTCCCTGGACGACGCGGCGCTGGCCGAAGTGATGGGCCCCGGCGCCCGGGCCGAGGAGGCGGTGGGTCGACTGGCCGCGCTGGCCCTCGGGTCCGGGATCGACGGCGCCGTGGCCTCGGTGTCGGAGTGCCGAGCCGTGAAGGCCTTGTGCGGCGAGGAGTTCCTTGTCGCGACCCCCGGCATCCGGCTGGCGGGAGGCGACGTCCACGACCAGAAGCGCGTGGCCACCCCTGCCGAGGCCCGCGCCGCCGGCTCCGATTTCCTGGTGGTGGGTCGGGCGATCACGGCGGCCGCCGACCCGGCCGCCGCCCTCGACCGGGTTCGCTCCGAGGTCGCGGCCCGGCCATAGGCGCATCGCGGTCCGCCGCTGCAGCTCACCGCCTCGACGCCCGGTCCTTCTCCCGCCACCGCTTCATCGCCAGCGCGTACAGCGCGACGTTCCCGACCACGACGGCCGCCCCGAGCGCCACGTGCACGTGCGCCCAGCCGGCCGGATACAGCACCCCGCGCAGATAGTGGTCCAGGAAGCCGCCCGAGTAACCGGCCTGGCCGGCGGCCCGACGGAGCCGCTGCTCGAACGGCGTGAGCGGGCACACCCAGCCCACGAACTCGATGGCGGCCCCGTACAGGGCGCACGGAACGTGGATCCAGGCCACCCGCGGTCGGCGAAGGACGAGGAGGCCGCCGAGCGCCACGAACAGGGCGAAGGCGGCGTGGATCAGGAGGACCAGGTCGGCGAGCGCGCGGGCGAGCATCGGGGATGGAATCTTGCCCGCGGTCCGGCCCGCGGCCAGCATCGTCCTGCGAGGAGCCCGGACGCGAGGGGAAGCGGTCGCGGCGGAGACGGGCCGGCGGCGCGGGCAGGGGACGGAGCGGACGCGGCGCGAGGCGGGCCGGGGAGAGTGAGCGCGCGGAGGTGGAACGGTGAAGGCGATTCGGATCACGGAGCCTGGCGGACCGGAGGTACTGAGGCTGCAGGAGGTCGCCGACCCCGAGCCGGGTCCGGACGACGTCCTGGTGGACGTGCGCGCGACGGCCATCAACCGCGCCGACCTCCTGCAGCGCGAGGGCCGCTATCCCGTGCCACCCGGTGCCCCGCAGGACATCCCGGGTCTTGAGATGGCGGGCGTGATCTCGCAGGTCGGGGAGCGGGTCCCGGGGGTGTCGGAGGGCGACCGGGTGATGGCGCTGCTCGGCGGCGGCGGGTACGCGGAGCGGGCCGTAGTGCCCGGCGGGATGATCCTGCCGATACCCGAAGACCTCTCGTTCGTGGAGGCGGCGGCCGTGCCCGAGGTGTTCTTCACGGCCTACGACGCGCTCTTCCGCCAGGCGGGACTGTCGATGGGCGAGACCGTGCTCGTGCACGCGGCCGGCGGGGGCGTGGGGACGGCCGCCCTCCAGCTGGCCCGCGCCGGCGGCGCCGCCATGATCTGCGGGACGGCCTCGGCCGCGAAGCTCGAGGGGATCGAACGGGCCGGCCTGCCGCTCGACGTGCCGATCGACTACGCGGAGAACTCGTTCGAGGAGGTGGTGCGGGAGCGGACGGGCGGACGCGGCGTGCACGTGATCCTGGACATGGTGGGCGGGGACTACCTGGGGCCCGACCTCCGGAGCCTGACCACGCTCGGCCGGCTGGTGCTGGTGGGGCTCCTCCGCGGCCGCACCGCCGAGGCGGACCTGGGCCGGATCCTGACCGGGAGGCTGCGGGTGTTCGGGACGGTCCTGCGGGCCCGGAGTGCGGCGGAGAAGCTCGCCCTCACCGCGGAGTTCCGGGAGCGTCTCCTGCCCCTGTTCGAGCAGGGGAGGCTACGGCCGATCGTGGACCGCACCTACCCCCTCGCCGCGGCCGCCGAGGCCCACCGGACGATGGGATCCAGCGTCAACCTGGGAAAGATCGTGCTGGACGTCGGCGAGGCCTGACGCCGTAGAGATCTAGCCGTCGGCGTGCACCGTCTCGTGCTCGTCGATCGCTTCGGGCTCGAAGTGCGGCTCGAGCGCCTCGGCCTCCTCACCGAGCCCGACGATCCCCTCCTCCCACCAGGCGAAGCGGCCGTCCATGATCTTCTGGGCCAGCGCGTACTTCTGCTCGTCGTCGTTGTCATCGAGTGCCCGGAAGAGCGCCTCGACGCGGCGGTGCGAGTTGCGGCAGAACATGTCCGTCAGCTCGCGCGCCCGATCCGCGTGCGGGTGGTTGGTGCGCGCCATCATCTGGGCCCGGGCCACCGCCGCCGACTGGGCGAAGAGCTCCACCCCGATGTCGACGGCCCGGAACAGGATCCCCTGCCTGTACTGCAGCTTCGCCCCGTAGCGCAGCATCTTGTGGAACAGCTTGCGGGCCAGCTTGCGCGAGGAGCGGTCGCAGAAGCGCAGGTGTGGCGCCAGGTCGCCGTAGCGACCGTAGCGGGGCCAGCGGCCCCAGCCCAGCCAGCGGGTGGGATACCATCCGGCGTAGAAGGTCGCGACCTTCGGGAACCTGGCCAGCTTCTGTCCGAAGGTGAGATCTCCCTCCACCAGCTCGCCGGCCACCTCCAGGTGCTTGTCCACCGCCTCCCGGGCGATGAACAGGCGGAGGATCTCGCTGGAGCCCTCGAAGATCCGGTTGATCCGGAAGTCCCGGAGCATGCGCTCGACGGGGATCCCCGGCTCGCCGCGCGAGCGGAGCGAATCGGCCGTCTCGTAGCCGCGGCCGCCCCGGATCTGGACGGTGTCGTCCAGGAGCTTCCAGCCGATCTCCGTGTTGAACAGCTTGGACGCCGCGGCTTCGAGCCGGATGTCGAAGGTCTTGCGGTCGGTCATGATCCCCGTGAGCTCCGCCACCGCCTGCATGGCGAAGCCCTCGGCCGCGATGTCGGCCAGCATGTGGGCCACGGCCTCGTGCTTCCCGATCGGGACCCCCCACTGGATGCGCTCGGCGCACCACTTCCGGCAGATCTCGAGCGCCGCCTGCACCGTGCCGACCGCGGCGGCGGGGATCGTGAGACGCCCCGTGTTCAGCGTCACCAGCGCCAGCTTGAGCCCTCGGCCCTCCTTCCACAGGAGGTTCTCCTTCGGGACCCGCACGTCCTTGAATCGGATGACGCCGTTCTCGAGCGCCTTGAGCCCCATGAAGTGGAGCCGCTGGCTCACCTCGACCCCGGGCCAGTCCGCGTCGACGATGAAGGCGGAGATCTTCCCCGTGTCGGGATGCCGGGCCATGACGACGTACAGCTCGGCCACCGTGCCGTTGGTGGTCCACAGTTTCTCGCCGTTGAGGATGAAGGCCTCGCCGTCCTCGGTGCGGACCGCACTGGTCTCGAGTCCGGCGGGGTCCGAGCCCACCTGGGGCTCGGTGAGCGCGAACGCCGAGATGGCCCCCTTCGCCAGGCGCGGCAGGTACTTCTTCTTCTGCTGCTCGGTGCCGAAGATCTTGAGCGGCTGCGGCACGCCGATGGACTGGTGGGCCGACAGGAGCGCGACGAGGTTGCCATCCTGGCTCCCGACCACCGACATGATGGCCCCGTACTCGCTCTGATTGAAGCCCTGACCCCCGTACTCTTGCGGGATCTTGAGGCCGAACGCCCCCATCTCGCGCAACCGGTCTACCACGTGGTCCGGGATCTTCCCCTCGTGGTCGATCCGATCGGAGTCCACCTCGTCTCGGAGGAAGGCCCGCATCCGGTCCATGTAGTCCCGGGCACGGGCGCCGATGAAGTCGCCCGGCTCGGGGTAGGGATCGATGCGGTCGAACCTGTAGTTCCCGAGATAGAGGTCGCGCATGAAGGTCGCGCCCTCCCAGCGCGACTCGCGCGCGCTCTCGGCCACCCGGCGGGCTTCCTTCTCGCTCACGGGGCCGGTCGACCCGGCCTGCGACTCGTTGGTGGACATCGCTCGCTCTCGACCTCGGAAGGATCAGCGGCGGGGTCGTGGCGCTCCACGCCCGCGACGGGGCGCGGCGCGGCGGCCGCCGCGTGGTGTTCGAACGCTGTGACGAATATACCGTGCCGGACGCGGGTTCCAAACCCGTGGCTCGCCGTGGGCCCGGCCCGCTGTCATCGACCGCCGTAGATTCCGGCGCGCGCGATCCGGCCGTTCGGGCCCACGAGCCACCCCGCATCGGGCGCCGCGAACGCGACGCTCCAGGAGGCGGCCGTGTCCAGGGACGTCCAGCTCCGGCCCGCGTCGGTGGAGTAGCTCGCCCCGCCGGGACCGACGGCCACAAGGGTGGGCGTCGGTGCGCCGGGCACCCAGGCCACCCCGAACACCGGACCGGCGAAGGTGGGCGAGCCGCCCCGCGTCCACGTGGCGCCGCCGTCGTCCGAGAGGGCCACCCGAGCGGGCTCAAAGGCGCCGGGGGCCGAACCCCGGGACCCGTCCGCCGTGCCACGCCGGGCCCCACCGGCGTCGACGGAGCCTCCGCGCGCGGCGGCCACGCCCGACGTGTCCGGACGGGCGAGGCGCGCCAGGTCCCCGCCCACGGCCACCCCGTGCCGGGCATCCCGGAACGCCACCGCCATGACCCCCGCCTGGGGACCGGAGGGGAGCGGCGTGCCCGCCGAGGCCCACGACCGACCTCCATCCGTGCTTCGGAGCACCCGGGCCGCGGCGTGCACGGCTCCGGTCCCGATCCACGCCCGCCCGTCCGGGCCGAGCGTCAGGCAGTCACCGCTGGCCGCGAAGCCGCCCTCGCCGGGTCGCGCCGCGGGGGCGCCCTCGCCGGACGCCGGCTTCCACCGCACCCCGTCCGAGGTCGTGAGGAGCGGGAAGCGGCCGCCCACGCCGTCGCTGAAAGCGAGACCGTGTCGAGAGTCCCAGAAGTCGAGGCAGTCGTAAAATGCCGCGGAATCCTCGCTCGCGAACTGGAGGGACCAGCTCCGACCCCCGTCCACGGTCCGGTAGATGCGGGAGCGATCGCCCGGCCCGGAGCTGAGGAGGACGGCCGTGTCGGGACCGGCGGCCCACACGTCCCGGAACTCGAGGCCCTCCGCCCCGGGCACGGTGCCCACGCGCCAGTGGATCCCGCCGTCGCGGGTCACCGCCCAGGTGGCATCGTGCCCGGCCACCCACACCACGGAGTCGTCGGCGGCGTGCACGGCCTGGAGCAACGCCTCCGTGCGGACCGGCTGCGCCGACAGCATCGGGTGCGGACGGGGTGCGCTCGATCCGCCCCTCGCACAGGCCGCGCCGACGGCCGCCAGGGCCAGGAGGAGGGGCGCCGGGAGGAGCCGCTCTCCCGGCCGGATCACTCGGTTCGGACGAACTCCACGTCCCCCTGCTCGAGCACCGGCCATCCCCCGTCCTCCACGTTGACGGAAACCCGCACCGCCGGGCGTCCGTCGATCTCCGTCGCCGCGTAGTGGATCACCAGGAAGCGGCAGTGGAGGCCGCCGCTTCCGACCTCCTCGTGCTCGACCGCCGCGCGCCCGGCGCGCCTCGAAAGCTCTCCCCAGGGGAGGGCACGGAGCGCGAACAGGCGGGAGCGCGCGAGCTCCAGGGCGCCGTCCCGGTCCAATGGAAGCTCCTCAGCTCCCGCCGTCGGGCTCGTCTCCCCGAGGCTCGGCCAGGCCGACCTCGACCAGGACCCGTCGGGCCCGCCGCAGGTCCTCGGGTCGGACCATGACGCGCGCCGGGTTGGGTGAGAAGGTCAACCCGGCGTAGGCCCCGCCGGCGTCGTCGATCGCCACGGCGGCGGGAATCCCGGCGTCTCGAAGGTAGCCGTGCGCCATCTCCGCCTCGTAGCGCTGACCGAACGTGGCGACGACCGCTGCGCATCCGTGCATCACCGTCCCCCCTGATGGGCCGAGGTGCATTGTCAAGTTGCCGGCGTCCGCCGGGACGGGCAACGCCGCCGCCGGCGTCTCCGGTCCTTGCCATGAAGCCGTGCGGGACCGAACCTGAGGGCGTGCCGGGCGGATCCACGTCTCGTCCCGGGGAGGTCATGACGTCGCCCAATCCCGAGCCGAAGTCCCCGCGGGGGACTCCGGGGGAGCCCGAGGAGGCCCCCGCGGATCTTCCCGCCGCCGTCGAGCGGTGCCTGGTCGATCTGGCCGTGGCCCTCGGACGCTTCTCCATGTACCCGCCCGGTCATCCGGCGCTCGGCCCTGCGGCCGATGAAGTGCTGGACTCCCTGCGCGCTCTCCTCAGGGAACGGGGCACCCTGGAGGTGCGTGGCCGGCGCGACCGGGTAAGGGTCGGCGGCGCGGAGAGCGATCCCTCCCGTCCACACCTCCGGGCCCTCGCCGAGCGCCTCCACGACCACCAGCTGGCCCGCGTGACCTTCCTGGCCGGCCTCGAGGAGGCCGAGCTCGCCTCCTTCCTGAGCGTCATGGCGGTCGACCCCAGTCGCGGAGGCGAGCCGCTGGGATTGCGGGGCGAGGAGGTGCGCTCCTGGCCACACGTACGGCTGGAGCCGCAGCGGTACGATCCCCTGCGCCTGGACGAGCGGGCGGAGGCCCCCGCGGATGAGGCCCTGCGTTCCGGAGACGCCGGAGAGGCCGAAGGCGGGGCCGGGACCCGGAGCGGCGTCCTGGAGGCTCCGGTTCTGGCCGAGGCCCCGCTCGGCTCCCGGATCGGTCCGGTCGATCTGGCCTCCGAGAGTCCGACCGAAGCCGCTCGACGGCTCGAGGCGGGGCTGGGCGCCGAGGACGCCGACCGCGTCGTCGCCTTCCAGATCATGCGGATGGCCGAGCGGCTGGCCGCGGCGCAAGGCGGCGACTCGGATCGGGTGCGCGAGCGCATGTCGGGCATGATCCTGTGCCTCCAGCCCGACACCCTCGCCTACCTGCTGCGGTTCGGGGAAGAGGGCGGAAGGGACGAGGACCTCCTCGTCACGGCGTCCGAGGGGCTGGAGACGGAAGCTGCGCTGCGGCTGGTACGGGCGGCGGCCGAGCGCCGGGGAGAGGGGATCGAGAGCTGGCTCCTCCGCCTGGTGAGCAAGCTGGCCATGTACGCGGGGCCCCGGACCCGGCCGCCCCCGGAGTCCGCCGGGGAGTCGGCGGAGAAGCCGAAGCGTGCGGAGGACGTCAACGCGCTCATCGACCGGATCGTCGCCGACTGGAACCTCGAGGATCCGCGCCCGTCCCTCTACCGAAGGACGCTCCGCCGCATTACGCGCACTCCGCCCGCGCCGGCCGGGCGGCCCATCCGTCCGCTCGCGGTCGAGCCGGAGCGCTATGTCCAGATGGGCCTGGAGATGGACGAGCTCGCGCGGGACGTTCGCGCTGCCGCGGACACCCTGGTCGAGACGCGTCGGGTGCCGGAGCTGGTCCACATGGTCGACTCCGCGCCGCGACCGAGCCGCGCGGCCGAGGCGCTCTGGGACCGGCTCGCCGTCCCGGAGACGGTCGAGGGCCTGCTGAACGAGCCCAATCCGGACTTCGATCTGCTCAAGCGAATCGTCCTCAGGGCCGGGGCCGTGGTGGCCGGTCCCCTCCTGGACGCCCTGTCGGACTCCAACGCCGGCTCGCGAGCCTACTGGCACAACGTGTTCGCCCTCCTGGTGGAGATCGGGGAGCCGGTGGCCGACCTGGTCCCGCCCCGGCTCGAGGACGAGCGCTGGTTCGTGCGTCGGAATCTCCTGGCGTTGCTCTACGAGCTGCCGCGTCGGCCGGGGAGCTTCACGGCCCTGCCGTACCTGGACGACCCGGAGCCGCGCGTGCGCGCCGACGCCCTCCGGCTGGCGCTCGAGGAGCCGGAGGGCCGACACGCGGCGTTGGTTGCCGGACTCCGGGACGACAACGAGCGCGTGGTGGGCCTGGCCCTGTCGGCGGCCACCGAGGCGCTGCCGGCGGACCTCGAGCCGCTGGTGGCGCGACGGGCCGAGGACCGGACGCTGGCCCCGGCGCTTCGGGCCCGCGCGGTGCGCATCCTGGGCGGCCTCGGGACGCGCACCGCGTTGCAGACGCTGCTTTCGGTGGTGTGGGTGCGTCGCTGGCTGTTCTGGCGCCGGATCGCCGATCCGTCGAGTCCGGTCCTCGCGGCGCTGGAGGCCCTGGCCACCCGGTGGCCGGGGGACCCGGACGCTCGGGCGGCCGTGGAGGCCGCGCGCGCGAGCGATGACGGGAGGGTCCGGGAAGCGGCGGCCGGCCGAGTGGCCGGGGAGCCGGAGTCCGATGGCCGCGGGGTGGGAGAAGTGAAGGGCGGCGAAGAGGCCCCACGGGAGCCGGGGGCTCGCGGCGCGGCGGCGGACCCGGGCGACGAGGGCGGCCCGTGAGCGAGACCGTGGTGATCGAGTTCCTGACCTCCCTGGGCCAGGCGCTATCCTCGATGAGGCTCTACTCCCCGGGCCACCCGGCGCGCACCGAGGCCGTGGAACGGGTGCACATAGCGCTCCTCGAGACGCTGGCCACGGCGGGCGACCCGGGACTGCGACTCACTTTCCTCGGAGACGACGTCGTGCTCGGCGACCGGCGGCTGCGCGACCTGGGGCGCTGGAGCTGGGGCTCCCAGCTCGCGGCGGTGGGCGTCGAGCGGCTGGAGGTGGTCCGGGGGGTGCCCGCGGCCGAGGTGGAGAGCTTCCTGACCGAGGCCGTACGGAGGCTCGAGGCGGCGCCGGTCCGACCCGCCGCCGCTTCCGAAGTCGCGGGGGGCGGAGAGGCCGCGTTCCCGAGCGTTCGGCTCCCGCATCTTCGATTCGGGCGCGTTGCCGAGTCGGCGCACGAGCCCGAGAGCCGCTCGTTCGATGGAGAGCTGCAGCGCGTCGGTGCGCTGCTCGAGTCGGCCCGGGTGGACGGCACCGTGGAGGCCACCGTGGCGGCGGCGGTAGTCCAGGCGGTGGGGGCGGCGGTCCAGCAGAGCCGGAACCTCTTGCGGCTCCTCGTGCCGCTCAAGGAGATCGACCAGTACAGCACCATCCACTCGATGAACGTGTCGGTGCTGTCGATCGGACTGGCCGAGCGCTTCGGATACGGCCGCGAAGACGTGCACTCGGTGGGACAGGCGGCGCTCCTGCACGATGTGGGAAAGAGCCTGGTCCCCGAGGAGATCCTCAACAAGCCGGGCTCGCTCACCCCGGCGGAGTGGGGGATCGTCAAGCGCCATCCGGCGGACGGAGCCCGCATCCTGTTCCGGTCGCTCGACGGACTGGGCGTGGCGGCCGTGGTCGCTTACGAGCACCACATGACGTGGGACGGCGGCGGCTACCCGGAGCGGCGCTTCGCGCGGGCCATTCACCCCGCCACGCGGCTGGTCCAGGTGTGCGACGTGTACGACGCTCTACGAACCCGCCGCCCCTTCCGGGGCCCCTGGAGCGAGGAGCGGATCGTGGCCCACCTCCGCGCCGGCGCCGGCGAGGCGTTCAGCCCGGATACGGTCGACCTCTTCCTCGGCATGCTGGAGAGCCTGGAGGACGGATCGGTGGCCGGGAGTTCGCCCACCTCCGGCTGAGCCTCAGGTGGGCCTCTACCTGCCGGCCACGGTCCTGGCCGTGCAGAAGAAGCGCATGTTGCGAGCCCTCAGCGCAGGTAGGCCTCGGCGATCCCCTCCAGCGCCGCGGCGAGCTGGTGCACGGACGCGAGGTCGACCCACTCCTCCGCGGCGTGAGCGCCCGCTCCCCGGGGTCCGAGCACGATGACGTCGGTTCCGGCCTGGGCGAGCAGGGCCGCGTCCATCCAGTAGCTTTCGCCGACGATCGGCGGCGACTGGTCGAGCAGCGTCATCATGACCTGCCGGGTCACCGCGGCCAGCGGCCCACCGGTATCGCCCTCGAACGGAGGCCGCCACAGCTGCAGCTCGCAGGTGGCCTCGAACTCCGGGTCCTCCCCGGCGAGCGCCTCCAGGATGCCCTGGATCTCCCCCAGCACCGCCTCCGGGGTCTCTCCCGGCACCGTGCGTCGCTCGACCAGCAGGCGGCACCGGTCCGCGTAGGTGCTGGGGCCCGTCCCCCCGCGGATCGTCGCGGCGTGGAG
>Ga0307419_10000687_pt1 | contig 17310 bp, 13 predicted proteins | sample SalMarWE160230MG_2_FD_202512 | JGI IMG/M metagenome (GOLD analysis project Ga0307419, IMG submission 202512) | Salt marsh sediment microbial communities from the Plum Island Ecosystem LTER, Massachusetts, United States - WE1602-30 | ecosystem: Environmental > Aquatic > Marine > Intertidal zone... | reverse complement strand
GAGAAAAACTCACAATAAAGGGTATTTTTGCCAGTGCCTCGATAAAACTCTGGTTGTCTGGCATAGTATACACAGGATTTGCAGAGTAAAGTAGAAGTGTATCAACCGAGGTATTCTGGCTCCCATTTATCATCTCTGTAAACTTATGTATAAGGCTTCTGGAAAACGGGTATTGTAAAGTTCCCGCACTATCGAGCCTTTCTTTTGTAAGGCCATTGCTGGCCACTGAATCGTATTCTACATCTGCCCAGGGTGCCAAAGGAACATCATCTACTATGAGAGTCCCTCCCTTGTTATTTACTCTTCCTGCCAATGCATTAAGTGCATGTATAGACATAAACTCATACAAACTGCCAGGAAATGTGCCTTTGCCTCTTCCAGCAAGGGCAATAGGGGCGTGAGCTGATGCAAACTTTCTGGCTACCTCAATAATGATGCTTCTTTTTATTCCTGTGATATTTTCTACATTCTTAGGAGAGTATTTCCCCAAGACAATACTTGAAAATCCCTTATGTTCCGCTCCCTTGTCATCAAACCAATCATAAAAACCAAAGCTATGATTTTTGATGAATTCTTTGTTATAGAGTTTTTCCTTGATAATGACATGAGCCATTCCGAGGGCTAGGGCTGCTTCTGTGCCTGGAAATGGGGCAAGCCACATGTCAGCCTTTGAGGCAGTGTTTGAGGCTCGCGGCTCAACCTGTACTATATGCGTTTTATGTTGTTGCTCATTGGTGACCCAGTGCCTCCAGACACTCAGCATTCTCCCAGGAGAGCCCCATCCATCTAAAAGACCACAGCCAAAGCTCAAAATAAAATCAGCATTTTCCAGATCAAATGCTAAAGGGCCATTGATTCCCTGCATAAGGAAATTAACCATAGCATGGGTATCTTCTTCTCGTGGCATACGAAGGTAGTTTGGGCTTCCAATAGAACTGAGTAGTCTTTTAATAAGTAGAGCCATGGTAGATCGAGACTGATTTCCATCAACAGCAGCCAGCTTTTCTGGATTTCCCTTATCCCTCAATCCCTTTATCCTGGTAGCCAATGTATCTATTGCCTCATCCCAGGAGATCTCTTTCCATTCCTGCGATCCCCGTGGCCCCACCCTTTTCATTGGTGCCTTCCACCGGATTCCTTCATTGTATAGAACCTGGAGACCTGCCATGCCAAGGGGACATACCGCTCCTTGATTGACTGGATAATCACTCCTCCCTTCTATTTTTACTGCCCTGCTGCCAACCTTTCTGATCTGAATGCCACATGCGCCAGGACAGAGCATACAGACAGTGTTTATGTACGAAAATTTTCCTCTCTCTGGCACTGGCACCCATGACCAGTTCTGAGTCCATATGGCAATATCATCGATAAATTTCCATGGGAGCGGGGATAATAAGGTTCCCCCTACTCCTCCTGCAACAAACTTAATAAAATTCCTTCGACTAAATTCCATTTTGTCTATCCTTATTTATGACATACAAAACAGGCGTTGTTATTTTCCTTTCCTTTTTGTGCATGACAGTCAGCACAATCATCCATCTTCATTTTATCCCATGTGTTTTTCTTGTATCCAGCTATATTTTTTCCCCAGATATCCATACTGTAACCGGTTAGTCTATTAATCTTGTATGGGGGTAAGATTTTTCTTGTAGCAAAATTGCCATGGCAGACCTTGCATTCAATGTGAGCCATCTTTACATGTGCAATGTGGGGGAAATATACACAATCTGGCTGACGTGAGTAGGCGAGCCAGGGGATTTCTTTTTCTGGCCGAACATAATCAGTAAAAAGCTTTTTCTCCTCAAGACTTTCACCGAGTGGGGACTCCGGATCTTCATGACATTCCATACACTTTTTAATTCCAGGGATTCCAGAAAAGGTTCCGTCTTTAAAAAAGAAATGACATTCTTCACACTCCATTCCAGCATCCGATTCTGGGCCATGGCTCGCATGAGAAAAGCTTAGTGGCTGACTCTTTTCAGAATAAAGAACAAGAGGAAATACTATCCATCCAACAATGAGAGCTGCAATTAAACCTACTAAGAAAAATAGCCATCCATTTATTTTAAGCCCGCCAGGCTTTTTCGAATCAGCCTCCATACGATCCTCTTCTGTTCTCTTTTTTCAATAATGAATTGCTGATCTTTTATCCAATGTCCCCTTCTTTGTCAAGAGAAAAGAACCTGGCGTATATGGCCTATAGATATTCCACTATATCCACTAATCCTCATAAGAACTACCATGAACGTCTTTAATGGAATTTAATGGAATCCTTGAAGAATAATCTTAATGTCTTGACGCACGTCCTTTTGATAGGTAAAATTTAGCACAAGTGTTAGGGAATGGATACAAGAGCACTTTTTAGACTGGAGGAAAAAATGTACAGAGGCTTTAAAATTTTTCTCATCATGCAATTAGGGTTTTTTATTCATGGCTGTACTACCTTAGAACACATAGATAGTAGTTCAAAAGAAGAATTAAAAAAGTTCAAAATGTCTAAATATGAAATGATATATGAAATGGAGAAGGTTAAAGCCGATAACGTAAACCTCCAAAGACAAATAGATGTCTTAAATGCTTTAGTAAAGGAGAACCAAAGGATAAGTGAAGAAAAAGAGAGCACAATTGCAGGGCTGAGAGGGGAAAATGAGAATGAGGTTGTACGGTTACGAGAGGAAAATGAGCTTTTAAGGGAGCAGATAAAAAATGTAACAAAGGAGAACCAAAGGATAAGTGAAGAAAAAGAGAGCACAATTGCAGGGCTGAGAGGGGAAAATGAGAATGAGGTTGTACGGTTACGAGAGGAAAATGAGCTTTTAAGGGAGCAGATAAAAAATGTAACAAAGGAGAACCAAAAAGTTAAATATGAAAATAAATCCCTTGTAAAAATACTTACCAGACAAAAAAGCACCCTTTTGTCTCAATCGAATGCATTAAAAAAATACATTCAAAAATTAAAGATCAAAGTCCTCAGCAGAGATAGTAAAAATTATGCTGAAAAGATGGCAAAAAGGCTTAATGAGATTGGTTATGACATAAAATCAGTGAGTTACGCTCCTCAATCCAAGTTTTCACGAAATACAGTATATTTTGCACAAGAATTCAAGGATGAAGCAGAGCAGCTTGTAGTGAGTCTTGGAGGTAACACAACATTTAAGCCCTTAAATTGGCCGTCGGTGTTCGATCTTATTATAGTGACAGAAAAAAACCCTTGAGATGACTTCATTGATAGGATTTATATAGATTCCATTGAACCTGTGAGGTGTGGCCAGATGGTATCTATGATGTCCTCCTCAGCCCTTCTGGCCATAAGAAGTCTCTCCTCAAGAGACTGGGGGCGCTGCCATCGACACCTGGGAGAATATGACAATGGATATCTATCAATGATCACAGTTCCTCGCCATAACTGTTCTTGGATTTTTTCTTTCTACGGGACTCTTTTATCCTGTCTCCATCCTTGCCATAATAGTAGTGGTAATACTGATAATGGTACCTATCTCTGCTCATATCCACTCCATTCAGGACCGCACCGAGAATATGGGTTCCAACAGCCCCAAATTGTGCTATACCACTCTTTATAATCTCCTTTGCAGTATAACCTGCACGAACAACCAGGATCACACCATCTACGGATTTTGACAGCACCACCGCATCGGTTACCGCTATAGAGGGGGGAGAATCGATGAGAATATGTGCATAATGCTTCCGGAGTGAATTTAACAAAGTCTTCATGCGAGTCGATCCTAGTAGTTCTGACGGATTTGGTGGGATAGGACCACAGGGGATAACATCCAGGTTGGGAATCCGAGTATGGTGAATGGCTTCTCTCATAGTACTATTCCCCACCAAGAGATTTGAGATCCCGTGATCATTTGGCGTACCAAATACCTTATGCACATTGGCCCTGCGCATGTCGCAATCGAGGATAACAATTTTGCTATCGGCTTGCGCCATAGTGACTGCCAAATTTACTGTAGTGATTGTTTTTCCCTCCTGCGGTCCAACGCCAGTGATAAGGATTGCCTGGGGTACTGACCCAGCAGAAGAGAAAAGGATGCTGGTCCGGATACCTCGGTACGATTCGCTTGCGGTAGACCTTGGGTAATTAAAAGCAATCAGTTCCGGGCTTGGATCACCCCTTATATTCCACTTGTTTTTTGTAGAAAATAGTGGGGTAAAGCCGAGAAAGGGAATATTGAGGTGTTTCTCCACTTCTTCAGGGACCTTAATGGTATTGTCCAGATACTCGAAAAAAAAGGCCAGTCCTGTTCCAGTTAATAAACTCACTATAATAGCCAGGAGGATATTAAGCTTTTTCTTGGGTTTTATTGGATACTCTGGCACCTCTGCTCTATCAACGATTCGTATATTTCCTGTCTTCATATCTTCGGTCAGAGAAGTCTCCTTAAAACGTTTGATCAACAACTCATACATATACCTCGCACTTTCTGACTCACGTCTGAGAACGCCATACTGGATCGCCTTTTGATTCAGTTCGAGTGATTCCTTCTTCTGTTTTGCAAGGGCGGCATTCAGGGAATTCTCCTTGGCTAGTGCCACTTTGTATTCGTTTTTCAGAGAATTTATTACCCGACTCACCTCCTGGATTCTTCTTTTTTGAAGGGTATTCAGTTCAGACTCTATGGCCACCATCCGTGGGTGTTTCTGCCCATACTTCTTGGAAAGTTCGGACATACGCTTAAATAACTCAACCTCCATTGACTTGATCTGCCGAATCAACTCGTTATTCAACACCTCTGGTATGGAATCCAGCATATCAGGTGTCCCTGTTAAGACCATGGCTTGTTTGTAACGGGTTTCTGCCTCAACCCGGTTTGATTCGGCTTCCACGACCTGGGTGTTAAGGTGGGCGAGCTTCTGAGCCGTGATATTTTCTACATCGCTTGAAAAATCAGTAATGATGCTATGTTTTTCTTTATATCGAAGCAGGGCCTGTTCGGCCTTCTCCACTTTTTTGCGTTCCTCCTCGATCCGGTTGTGAAGCCATTTCACCGCATCCTGGACAGCCCGGAGTTTTGTTTCAAGGTTTTGGCTAATATAAACATCTGCAAGGGTGTTTACGATTGTGGCGGCCAACACTGAGTCTTTGCCCTCGAATCTAACATCTACAAGGCGGCTATTGCGAATAGGGCCCACCTTTATCCTCTTAATAAAATCAGATACCAAGGGAGAATCCGGCTCGAATCCCTCCAATGTTTTCGGTATTGACCCGTCTCCAGTTCTCAGAAGAGACGTAATAGAATCTTTCCAGAAGGCAATAGTCTCCTGAATAGAACGTTTCAAGTTGGATATAAGGTCATCTTTTGGTTTGGGAAAAAACTCCTCGCTTTTGTCCAAATTAAGACGCCGTATGACCTCCCGGGCCACAGTACGGCTTTCAATAATCTTGTATTGAGTTTGGTAATAGTCGCTGCCAGAGGCATCAACAGACATGACCTCTTGAATGGAGACCACGTTCGGATTTTCCTTATCGATAATCAGACGAGCAGTAGCCTCATATATTGGAGTAGCAGTAAAGGTAAGGATAGCGACTGTGATTACAATGACAGTAAAAACGGTGATTACTGTCCATCTGCGTTTTTGAATCACGTATAGGTAATCACGGAGATCTATCTGTTCTTCAGTGTTTTGATCCATCATCAAAAAAAGCTCTCAGGTACTACGATCACATCTCCCGGTTTAATAGGGACATCCTGTATCTTTTTCCCTGCATCAGTAATGGCATCCACCTTTATCTCTATGATCTTTTCTGCCCCGTCCTCTACACGAATAATCCGAGTTCGATTACGTGCCGCAACGCGTGTAAATCCACCAGCTATACTGATCGCTTCTACGAGAGTAATCTCCTTATCGGTAATAGAATAAGACCCTGGTCTTATGACCTGGCCTATAATATAAAAATGCTCTGCTGTTGGTATGAAAAGCACATCCTTATCTTCGAGAGATATATTGGAAATTTGGTCTCTTCCTTTTAGAAGGCCTTCAAGGTCTAAATTGATGACGATTTTGCGTTCATGATCTGTATTTGGGTTTTCCGTGCGGATGATCATGCCTTTCTTTCCTGCCTGTTCCCCGCCTGCCCTTCCCCCATACCCCTCTTGTGTCCTCCTAATCCCTCCTGCTCTTGAAATGGCGTCCAAAACACGCTCCTGTGCCTGAAGAGAATAACTACCGGGACTTTTCACAGCGCCGAGCACCAAAAAGCGCTTACTGTTATATCCGGTCACCATGACAGAGACATGGGGATCTAATAGATATTGCTCTTCAGCCAATTTATGTGATATTAATTTTTCTATTTCCGAGGTAGTACGATTGTTCACCTTGACACGTCCTATTAAAGGAAACGAAATAAATCCGTCCGCCGAAACCCTTACGGCTCCCCTCGAGAGATCTTTTTCTTCATATACGACAATACTAAGAACATCATACCCACCCACTTTATAGTCACCCCCTACAGGACCTCTCGACTCAGGATACTCCACAAGGTATTGAGCAACAGAGAAATGTTTGGTCTCCTTTATAATAGACCTAAGGCTGTCATTAATGCTCTTGTCTCCTCGCGCTCTCTTGATTTCATCGAGATGTGCTATATCCTCCTTTTTAAGTCCGGCATAGGATCCCTCTTGAACTGTGGTTACCTTCACAACTTCTCCCCCAACGCTGCAGGCACCAAAAAAGAAGGTCATCACTATAAGCGTGATAAGATGTGAGGATGTTGAATTCTTCATTATATACAATTCCTCTACCTTATTTTTCTTTCACACAAATCCTTAGCCCCAAGGAAAAGAGGAGCTTATTAATCATTTTTTTTACTATTTCTATGGTAAAAAAGAAAATCCAGTTTCTTCTCTTTTTAGTATACGGCACTCAATGAAATGATAAACTGGGTATCGGCATAGTCATTCTCGCTATAGTTTGAATCTTTTTTCTCATATCTATAGTCAATACCTGCGGTCAGCCAATTCTGAATCAGGTAATCAAGACCAATGTTGACCTTATTGATATCATCTTCTCGGGGTCTGGTTAATGGTGTATTATAATCGTTTACGCTATAAACACCACCCACAGTCAGAATAAATTTTGACTTGATCACTTTCTTCATGCTTACTCCTATACCAGTGTCCTCAAAATATTCATTATCACTGGAGCCCGTCTCCCTTAGTGCTCTTGTGAGACTTAAGGCAAGTCCTATGGTGGGCGTTGCTGTATAGGTAATTGATGTTGCTGCAATCCAGGTGTCCATACCATCATATCTATCGCCTTCCGCGTCAGCCGTATTCTCATAATCCATCAATTGATAGCCAAAGTTCAGCTCACCCTCCAGTTTGGCCCCTGTTTCCCACGTGACACCAAAATTTACACGATTCCAGTCAAAATCGGAATCATTGGACTCTGTTACGCCCTTTCCAGCAGGATGGGTAAAATAATCCCGCTCACCAAAATAATATCGGAAAAAAGCCCATGTCTTGGGGAGTAACCTCATCTGGAATCCTGCACCAAATTCGGTGATATCCCAATCCTGAGTATAGTCCCTCTCGAGATCATAATCCTGTTTATAATAATTATAGTATGCCAGTATTTGAAATCTATTACCAAAGCCATAGGCTATCTTTGCCTTTAAATCATTACCTCGTCGTTCGGTCTTTAAACCAATTCTATATAGCTCGAGATTACCATAGGGGTCCTCTGCATCGATATGAACAGTATTTATATCAAGTATAATTCCTCCAGGTGCCTGATAGTTGAAATTAAATTCACCTTTATGTGTCCGCCAGTCATTTTTGTTATTATCATTGTAATAGGCAAGGTCACCTGTGTAATTAAAAGATGCATTGCCCCTTTCATGAAGGTTATAATCGAGACCTAAGGATGGCATGATATGGGTAATCAAATCAGACTCTTCGGGCTCGGTGGCATTATTGGACCCATTACCCAGGTATATGTTATCATCGTAGACTTCCTGAAGTTTAATACCAGGGATCACCTTCAGGTTACTAAAACGGATTCTATCTCCCTGAGCCATTACCTGTGAAAATAGAAACATCAAAACGCTCACCACAAAACCAACAATGAAAATTCCTTTTTTCATAGGTCAACTCCTTTTAGTAGGCGGGTCTTTTGAGATTATTATATCAATCATTGAGAGGGGCTAACCTCTTGCTTGTACACCTCAACCTCCGTTGTTTCTGTGTCTGGTGGTTCTGCTTTAGGTGCTCCTTTTTCAGATGCTATCTTTTCAACAGGCTCAACCGCGGATGAGCGGACTATCTGGATGGCCTTATTATTCAGTTCTTTGGCCTTACCGGCCTTTTCCAAAATCTCTTTGACATCGGCGATGGTTCTCGGGTCTTCACTAATCTGGGAAATAAATGTGGCTGCAGCTATAATTTGAGTAATGGCTTTTCTAACACTATTTGCTGTATGTATCGACGCCTGTGCCAGCACAGGATCATCTTTCTTTCCTGCCTCAGTAACTACCTCTAAGACAAGATATGTGGCCTGATTAGCCAGTTCCAGAGCCTTTTTGGCAAGCCCTACATTATAAGACACCTTGGCCTTAATTGCCATTTCAGAGGCCTTGATTGATAATTCTTCAGCCTTCCGAAGCTTTTCTTCTGGAGTTATCTTTGCAGCCATAACCGATACAGCTAAAAAAGTAATCGTTAAAAAAGTGCCTACACATATCAACCATCTTGTATCTTTTAGAAACTTTTTCATAGTACAGACCTCCTGAAAAATTACACTTGTTTCTTAATACTATAACTTAGGGAAAAATGGTATTGGTATTTATCTGATTTTTTTAGTATTTTTGCTCATTATCTTGCAAGAGTCTTCCCTACATTCTCTCACGCAGTTAAACAATATAGATAGATCCCAGCATTGATCTAATAATGAAAAAATAAAATAACATCATCTAAAGTAATTATAGGCCACGCTCTTTGAGCCATCAATCGAGCGACCTTTTATTTCATCTCATCTAAAAGACTCTGGTTTTCAGTGAGTAAGACCATGCTGACAAATTCCTTGTCAGGATAGTATTTCCATACATAGTTTACTATAGTACCTGCCAATCTCTCTCTTTTTTCCAGGCCTTGGGCCTTCTTATAATACCAACAGGCCTTGCTCCACGCAGTCTCCCATTCAGGCTTAGCAGGATTAATTGTCTTTGATCGAAATGTCCAATAATTTCCCAAGTGCACATGAAGAGAGGGATTTTTCTCGCCTGCAAAATAAGCCGCCCTTTCCATAGATACATCTGCCGCTGGGAGCCATCTGTGGCGGTAATCTGGATCTTTCCAAAGGGAGGTATAGTCCCATCCCAGCTGTATATGATATCCTGCGCTAAAAGAATTCAACCGCACAGCCTCCTCCATGGCTCCGATAATTTCCATCTGATATCTGTGGCGATCTTCATCATCAGCTTCAAAATTTCCCATCTTCCTGTCTCGAATTTTCCTTAATTTCCTCGCTAGCTTATACCAATACTCCGCATTCCATCTGTCTTTTTCAATAGCCTTCTTGATCTCTTCCAAGGGTGGGTTTTGGTCTCTATTCAGGGTAGAGTTAGTGACAGTATTACAATAGGCCTCGGCCATAAAATGCCTGACAGCCCAGATACCATTCCAGATAATAAGCCCCAGAACCAAAAGCAAGGCCAAAATCCCTTTATATTTTAGATGCATGGTATGATAACGGTATAGAGTTTTATCTCGTCCACGATGTCTTGTCAGATGAAGGGCACTATATCCTATGGCCATGATTGCTATTAACATTAAACAGTTGGCAGGAATATGAAGATTGAAATCAGAATAAGAGTGAATCGCCATGGCAATTATAACAGCGAAAGGGGTAACCCCGAGGCAGATGGCAAAGGGATCAGTTCTTTTTCTCCACAATTGTAATATCTGATACACATAATAAAATAATCCGGCCAGAAACAGGCAAAAACCTATGATCCCTGCCTCAGCAAAAAATTGGGCCCAGTCATTGTGGGCATGTCGTATAAAGACGTTTTTATCTTCAGATGCCTGATACTTGGGATAGGCGTACTGGAAATTACCAATCCCTATTCCTGCTACCTTGTAATCGTCAAACATATCCATTGTTTTTTGAGCTAATCTGGCCCTATCCTTAATATCTACATTAAAGTATTTAAACCGCTCGATCGGGTATTCAGCGCCGATATGAAGAGCATAGACTGATATAATAAGAAACAGAAAAAGTATGATAAAACCCTTTCTGCGATGATATTTCCTAAAAATAAAAAATAAGCTCATGCACAACATGGCCCCTGCAGCCGAGATCATGCCGCCCCGAGAGGCAGAGAAAACAAGTCCGATACCTATCACTGCACCTGCAAAGAGGATTAACGTTCTTTTATTGAATCGTTGTTCCCCAGACAGGAATCGTGAAAGCCTGCTCCTTAGGCTGGCCTTATGGTCTGAAATAATCTGTCGCTTTTTCTTTCTAACCGAGAATGCACCTGCATAGGCAGCAGCCAAAAGCACGCACATCTCCATCAATCCTGCAAGATGATTTCGGTTAATATAGGTCCCGGTTACATCTAAGCTGTGCGGCATTTTTTTGAACCACCAGATATGCCCAGACCCTGAATAGGCCTCTGCCAGGCCGTAGAGGGCCTCAAAACAAGCGGTTATCAATATCAAAAATATTGTGAGCTCAATTCTTCTTTGGGAATTAAGCACCTGGGTTAAACCAAGGAAAAAGAGCACATACACAGTCCATCTGATTATGGACATGCGGACAGGGTAATAATATGGTGAGAGAGAAAACCATTCTCTGACAGGGTTTTCTGAAATGAGAGCGGTTGAAGCGGGTAATGATTTCCGGGCAACAACCATCGCCTCAGGCGATAAAAATTCTAAAAGAAAATCAGGCAATGGAATGACCTGAAAAAAAAGGAAGGCTAAGAAGATTAAAAGGGTAAAATTAAGGCTAGTGTGGGGGAGTTGAATCTTGTATGCCTTGGTTTTAGGATCTTTTCCTATATTTTTTATCACTAATAAAAGGCCACCGACCAATACTCCCAGAGACATGATTGTATAGGCGTAGGTATGGACAGCCCCAAAAAGGAGAGGGCTTAAAACCAGAATGATAAGATAGATGTTGAAGGCGGTCTTATCCAAATCCAAGCTCGGTTAAAAAGCATATCGACTGCATAGCTGATTCTCGTTTAAACCTTGAATCTAATTGAATGTAAACCGAATGGGTATCTTTACCCACATCTCAAACAACTCGTCACCCCTCTTTGCAGGGTAAAAAAGCCAACCTCTTACCCCTTTTATGGCAGCTCTATCTAATATATTATAGCCACTTGATCTGCTCAACTGGATAGAGGCGGCCTTGCCATCCTTGCTCACTAAAACCTCTAAAAGCACCGTTCCTTGATATCCTCTTTTTCTTGCCAATAGAGGGTATGGTGGAGAAATGTTGCGCTTATAGATAGGATACGCATAAGTAATAGGAATATCAGAAAGTAAATCAGGGACATCACCTTTTTTTACCCTTTTAGGCGTATTGTTTATGTTCGGTAAAGCGTGTGGTATATCTACCATATCAGGCATGAAAACAGTATCTTCCTTAACAAAATCATCTTCCCTTTTTTTGTCTTGAGGAAAAGTAACGGGTGAAAGATCAGCAAGGGTTTCGTTCTTTTTTGGTAGTTCCTTTTTAATTGCTGACCTCTCAAGTTGAACGCTTTTTTTTCTCTCAACTTTTGGCTTGCTCTTCTGTATTGGTTTGACTTTTTCTTTTACCATCCTTTTTTTTGCAAGTGGCTTTTTAACTACTATTGATGGGTCCTTATCTATAGAAGGTTTTTTGATAGGTTGTGGCACAACTATATTCATGGTCAGGTTCTTTAACGGAACCTGAACAGAAAGAGGTCTCTTAAAGGCGTCTAACTCCACTAATGCTACAACTGAATGTAGAATTAATGCACATAAGAAAGCAAAAATGAGCGATCGACTCAAGGCTGGTTCTCCATCGTGGTCTGCAAAGAAATCCTGTGTATATCGGCCATTCTTATCTGATCCAACACCTTGACTAGCAACTGGTATGAAACCTTTCTATCGGCAAAAAGGAGAATCCCTGGGATCTTGTGCCCTTTTGTTCTACGTTTTAAAAGCCGGGCAAAACCTTTTAAGGTTATCCGATCATCATCCACCAATATTTCACCGCTCTCTTTGATGGTTACAGATAATACGAGCTCTTTTTCTATGCTTGAAGAGGAAGAAGAAGGTAAATTTACAGGTATACCCCTATGAATAGCCATAGAAAGCATTGCATAGATAAAAAAAACAAGCAGAAGAAACACAATGTCGATCAAAGGGAGAATCTCAATCCTGGCCCTTCTTTGCACCCCACGGTTAACCTTCATGGGATATTCCTTCCTTTTCAAGATTATTGTTTGCCTGGTTAAGTTTCTCATAAACTATCTCCAGGCTTGTGGCGTACTTTTCTATGGTTGTTGCTGCCTTTTCAACCCTGGAATTAAAATAGTTAAAAGGAAAGAGTGAAAGAATCGCTATTCCTAACCCAGAGGCAGTTGTTATAAGGGCCTGAGCGATCCCAGCTGTAACTGCCTGAGGCTCCTCGATTCCTGCACTTCCCAGCATTTCAAAGGAAAGAATAATTCCAATTACTGTCCCAAAAATGCCCAGTAAAGGAGAAACAGTGATTATGGTATCAAGTATGGGAAGATACCGTCTCATTCTGTCTAATTCATCCGAGGCAGCTGTTTCCATTGCCTTTGCTATACTAAACTCTCTATGGAGGATACCTGCTACCAGAATCCTTATAATAAAATCCTTTGAGTTTCGGATTCTTGCCCTTACCGTTTCCCAATTGCCCTGTTCAGCTAAAGATAAAACCTCATTAACCAGGGCCTGGTCTCTCCTATAATCCTCACCTATCCAGAATATTGTGCGCTCAAGTATCACTGTCAGGGCTATTATTGAGCACATCAAAAGGGGATACATTATAGGCCCGCCTTTAATGAATAAATTGATCATACTGTCTCCTTTTCGCTCTCTTTTCTTTTTGAAAGAATCGTAACCCTGGGTGTTTTGCTAATCGGATTGTTGTCAACAAGCACCGGACATTGATATACCGTACTTATATTATCAGCAGTTATCACCTCAGCAGGTTCACCTATTTTATAAACACCTCCCTTGTTCAAAAGAAGCATTCTATGACAATATTGCGCAGCAAGACTGATATCGTGTGAAATAATGATCACGCTGAGTCCTTGTGTCAGGGTTAAATATGAAATAAGTTCAAATATCTCTACCTTGTGCCGTATATCAAGGAAAGATGTCGGTTCATCCAACAGGATTATTTGCGCCCTTTGGGTTAATGCCCTTGCAATCAGTACGCGCTGCTTCTCTCCTCCTGACAGTGCATGTATAGAGCGTGTTGCCAGGTTAAGGGTGCCGGTAAGCCTCATAGATTGATTCGCTATCTCCAGATCTTCCTTTCCCTCAAAAGGAAAAAGGCCTAAATGAGAAAAACGACCCATAAGTACCACCTCTGAGACCAAAAAAGAAAATCGAAAGGTTTCCTCCTGTGGTACCATGGCAATATGTCTGGCGATATCACCTCTTCTATGCCTGGATAGAGGTTTATTAAAAAGGAGGATCTCGCCCTTCTGTATCTTGAGGAGGCCATCCATAATCTTTAACAAGGTGCTTTTGCCTGATCCGTTTGGACCTATTATCCCTACAATCTCACCCTTTTTAAGCTCAAAATTTATTCCTTCAAGACACCACTGGCTATCATACCTAAAATAGACATCTCTTAGGATTAACTCTGAGTCCATTGGCTTCCTCGTGACTTTAATAGATATATAAAGAAAGGGGCCCCTAAAAAGGCAGTAATTACCCCGACTGGTAATTCACTGGGAGAAATGATTGTGCGTGCCAATGTATCTGCTGCTATCAAAAAAACAGCACCCCCAAGGGAAGAGGCCGGTATCAACAGCCTGTGATCAGAACCAAGAATCATTCTCATCAGGTGCGGCACAATCAGACCAACAAAGCCTATTATTCCAGAAAAAGATACAGCTATACCGATAATTAAGGATATTCCAAGGAATGATATCCATTTTAATAATTCTACCTCGACACCCATCTGAAGGGCAGACTCCTCACCTCCTACTATAAGGTTAAGGTGACGAGAAAAGATATACATTACACCTGAGACGATGAGGATAAATGGAAGGCTGATTGATAGCTGAACGTATTTGCTTTGTGAAAGATCACCATACAGCCAGAAAAGCATGGAATGAAGCCTGCTATCACTGGTAGTGGTAATAAAAAACATTATCACAGCTGTAAAAAAGGCATTAATGATTACCCCGGTCAGAAGTAAGGTCGATGACTCCAGTCCTCCATGACGGCTGCTTATGCCCATCACCAGTAAAACAGTAAACAATGCTCCCATGAAGGAGAGAAGAGGTACACCAAAGGTAAATCCACAACCAAAAAAAATCCCTATAATGGCTCCAACTGCGGCTCCACTTGAGATACCAAGTATAAAAGGTTCCGCGAGAGGGTTTCTGAGAAGTGCCTGGAATACAACTCCCCCAAGAGAGAGTGTGAATCCAACCAGGCCAGCCAGTAAGATTCTTGGCAACCGTATCTTGAACAGAATCATCCATGCCGTTTGATCAATTGGTTTATAGCCAATTAACCACGCCAAAATATCTTTCAAAGAGATCTTTGCAGGGCCCACACTCAAAGAAATAAGGGCTATAATGACAAGCATGCCTATTAATATGAGCCCTGTGTATAGTACCTTTAAAGGCGTTATCCCATGTCTATACCGCTCTCGCTTGCGAGTCGTGTGAATCTGTTCTTCATTACCTTTCATGTTATTCCATGTACTGTCAGTCCCGATAAATCGGGATTGTCACTGGTCCGTGGATGCTCCCCCATTCTATTTCTGGATGTATTAATTTTGCCATCTCTTCTAAGCCAATAACTATTCTTGGGGCAGACCGGTCTATCAAATCAGAATCTATTAGATACACTCGTCCCATTCGGACTGCAGGTAAAGTAGGCCATCGAAACCATTCTTTTCGTGCCTTCTCAAACCCTCCTTCCCTTTCCATCGATGAGATGATTATCACATCCGGTCCTTTTTTTATTACCTCTTCCATGCTTAATATTGGATACGTAATAGAGTGATCCTCGGTCATATTTTTTCCACCAGCAAGTTGGATTATGTCATGATGTATTGTGCTCTGATTTACACTTATAAGAGGTTTCACATTTATCACCAAGAGAATCAGTGGTCTTTCTCTGTTTCTCACTGCTTTCATAACTTTTGTGACTCTTTCTCTCAGACAATTAACCAAATGTTGTGCCCTATCAGTTACACCACATATTGTGCCTAATCTCTCTATTGTATCTAAAACCTGATGTACCTTTCGAGGATTAACAACATAAACTGGAATACCCGCCTCTTCAAGCATCTCGACATCTTCTCTCTTGTTTCCGTCAGCCGTAGCAATAACGAGATCGGGGCTAAGAGTAACTACTTTTTCAATATTTACACCTGTATAGATTCCTACCTTTGGTTTTTTCTGGGCCTCTTTGGGAAAATAGCTAAATTGGGTAACGCCTACAAGCCTTTCTCCCAATCCGAGAAAATAAATCATCTCTGTAATGTTTGGTGCTAAAGAAACGATCCTTTTGGGAACAAAGGGTACCGCCACATTTCTACCCAAAGAATCACGGAAAACAGCCGCATGTGATAATAGAGGAGCTGAGGAGATAAAAATAATTAAAAACACATTGAAAAAAACCTTTATAGTAAAATGGGGCTTTAACTGCGTTATAATCATGTATTGTCGTGTCCCTAAGGTTATGAAGGTTAGCCTGTGATGACCTTTCAGTAGTATTATAAAAAAAATCCTTAAATCCATATGGATTTAAGGACTGCACCCTGCTTCCTTGATCCTTAAATAATACAATAGTGGCAGGTCTTCTGGCTCTCCCGACCTCATGGCTAGCCTTCCCACCCCTGCTGAGACAGGGACAGTGACGTTAACCCTCATTGATTGAGAGTATACCCGAGGTAACATTACCTGATTTTATCAGGCACGGAATTACAGCGGCGGGACCGTTCCCGATTTTAACGGGATTCCCTTTTAAATCATCTTGATACCACTAACTGTAGATCAAAGTTAAACTTTGGCCTTAATTTCTAAAGGAAATGGGTTAAAATTTCCTAATCTTTTTTCGGAGTCTTTTAGCAGCCTTTGCCTGTTTCTTTTTCTTTTGTACGCTCGGCTTGTCATAAAACCTTCTTTCCTTTATCTCCGAATAGAAACCTTCCTTTGAAAGCTTTCTCTTTAGATCTCGTATAGCCTTTTCTATTTGATTATTGTATACAATTACTTTCATATCCATGTAGCTAACCACTCGAAACGTCAGCTTTTCCGAGGGCTTAGCCCCTTTTCAACTCACCTCCCTCTTTTAAAAAATATTCTTAGGAAAATTGTACCAGCCGTTCCTCCTCAATTTTGATCATTTTCACAACAAAGCTTGGATTATATATATAACGAAGTAATTGTCAATATTTTTATTTTTCCACTATTTCCTCTCTAATCTCGAAACAGATTCTATATGATAGGTATTTGGGAATAGATCAATTAACTGAACCTCTTCCAATGTATATCCTTCTTTTAATAAAGCAACATCCCTGGCCAAAGTGGAAGGGTTACAGGAAATGTAAATAATCCTTTTAGGTAACAATCTAAGTATCCGGTCTATCACTCCTCTTTGCATCCCAACTCGAGGTGGGTCAGCTATTACCACATCTGGTTGAATTCTAAATTGGGATAAAAACATTTTAACATCCCCACAAACAAACTCACAGTTATCTATCCCATTCAACTGGCAATTCCTCTTGGCGTCTGCTATTGCTGCATTCGATATATCTACGCCAATTATACGTGCTGCCTGGGAAGCCAAAAAGATAGAAATTGTGCCTATCCCGCTATAAAGATCAAAAATTGTCTCCTTTCCTGTTAAAGAGGCAAAGTCCTTTACCGACTGATATAATCTCTCTGCCATCGAGGTATTGGTCTGAAAAAAGGAATTTGCTGATATTTCAAAAGTGAGCGTCCCTATTTTGTCTTTAATATGTCCCTCACCTGTAAAAACCTTTTCCCGTTCACCAACTGCTGTTCCCCCCCTTCTTGTATTAATATTGTTTACTATAGTGGCAATCTCATTAAATCTGTCTGTAAGGATTGAAGCC
>Ga0307419_10000685_pt1 | contig 17319 bp, 16 predicted proteins | sample SalMarWE160230MG_2_FD_202512 | JGI IMG/M metagenome (GOLD analysis project Ga0307419, IMG submission 202512) | Salt marsh sediment microbial communities from the Plum Island Ecosystem LTER, Massachusetts, United States - WE1602-30 | ecosystem: Environmental > Aquatic > Marine > Intertidal zone... | reverse complement strand
CAAGGACTTTCAAGAAACCGTGTCAAGATTGGAAAGAGATGGCGTGATCCCTTACGAAGACACACCGGTAAAAACCCAAAGAGGTCAGAGCATAAATGCAGAGATCTTTTTAGTTGATAAGGCAAAGGTCATCCAATGCAACATCCGCGACATCACCACGCGCAAGAAAGAGGAGGAGGCCTTAAGGGAATCCGAGGCGAAATTCAAAGCCATCTTTAATGAATCCATGGATGGAAAGCTTTTGGTAGAAGAGGGGACAAGGCGATTTTTTATGTGCAACCCAAAAATCTGTCAGATGTTGGGATATGCCGAAGAAGAATTGATGCGCCTGGGGGTCAGCGATATCCATTCTGAGAACGATCTGCCGTTGGTCATGGAACAGCTTGAGCGGCAAGCAAAAGGAGAGATCAAGCTTGCGGCGGGCCTTCCGATGAAGAGAAAGGACGGCAGCATTTTTTATGCCGATGTCATTACGTCAGAGATCACTTTGGGCGGCAAAAAATATCTTATGGGAAACTTCAGGGATATCACCGAAAGCAAAAGAATGCAGGATGAGCTAAAAGAGAAGATGCAGGACCTGGAGCGGTTCAGCAGATTTGCCGTGGACAGGGAATTGAAGATGGAAGAGCTTGAGAAGAAGGTGAAAGAGCTTGAGGAAAGGCTGAAGGCGGATGAGATTTAAATTCAGGACCAGAAAAAGGGCCGTCTTTAAAAAAGGGCGGGACGAAGTCTTCGGGCAAAAAGCATACCTGGAAAGCATTATGTCCTCGATGACGGACTCTCTGATCGTGGTCAATCCCGATGCTACGCTCAGGTCAATAAATAAGGCTGCCTTGGATCTATTGGGCTACGGGGAAGAGGAGCTTGTCGGCCAACCCGTGGGAAAAATTTTTCTGAAAGAAGAAGGAGAAAAGGAAAAAAGCACACTGCACGAATACTCCCAGAAAATAATCGCTGCAGGCGTGGCGTATAATATCCGCCTGACTTTTCTTACCAAACAGGGGAAGAGCATTCCGGTATATTTTAACGGTGCGCTGATGCAGCAAGACGGCAAGACCATCGGCATTGTGGGCGTAGCGCGAGATATGCGCCAGATCATGGCGGTCATCAGCGATTTGGAGAATAAAGAAAGAGACCTCGGAGAGCGCAGCAGAAATTTGACCCGGATGCGCAGGGGAATGCTGCATATGATGGCCGACCTGGACATCGCCAAGAAGGAGGCCCAGAAGGCGGAAAAAGAGCTGAAGAAGTTAGACCAGTTGAAGAGGGATTTTATCGCTACTGTTTCCCACGAACTGCGCACCCCGCTTGCCATTACCAAAGAAGGGATAAGCCTTATTTTGGACAGGATCACCGGCGTGATAAATCAAGAACAGGAAAAGATACTGAGCACCGCTGGAAGCAATATCGACCGGTTGGCCAGGATCATCGATGGCCTCCTTAATGTAGCCAAGATCGAGGCAGGCAAGGTTGAGTTAAAGAGAGGATTGGTGGAGATAACCGGGTTGATAAGACAGGCAGCTTCTGATTTTGAGTTGAACCTAAAGGCGAAAAATCTGGAGTTAAAGATCGATGTTCCGGAAAAAAAGATAGATGTCTTTGCGGACCCGGACAAGCTGATCCAGGTCCTTACTAATCTGATAGGGAACGCCTTAAAATTCACGCAGAGGGGCCATATAGGGATTTCAGTGCAAGAAAAAGAAAACGAGATCGAGTGCGCTGTGGCAGATACGGGTGTAGGCATCGCCGAGGAAGACCTGCCCAAGGTATTCAGCAAGTTCGAACAGTTCGGCCGCCTGCCCGGCCCGGGAGAAAAAGGCACGGGCTTGGGCCTGGCTATTACCAAAGGGATCATTGAGCTGCACGGAGGCAGGATCTGGGTGGAGAGTAAACCGGGCCTTGGGGCAAAGTTTAGTTTTGTTCTGCCTAAATACACTATGGAAGGGATCTTTAAGGAATGCCTCGAAAAGGGGATGAGAGAAGCCATGGACAAGAAGGTCTGCATGACTTTGATGATCATCTCGCTCCTTGAGTTCGATCGATTAAAACAGGAGCTTTCAGACGAGAAGTGTGGCGCACTGTTAAGAAGCATGAACGCGGTCATCAAGGGTGCCTTGCGCCGTCAAGGAGATGCCGTGTTTACCGTTCCCGGCGAGATGAGGATCATCTTGGCGGACTGCGATAAAGAAGGCGCCTTGACGGTGGAAAACAGGATAAAAGAGGCCTTGGACAAGTATTTGACCGACGAGAAATTACCCCAAGAGATCAAATTAAGATTTGGTTCTGCCGTTTTTGCGGATGAAGCTAAAAATGATACAGAGCTGATCGAGAAGGCCCGAAAGGCATAAAGGTAAACAATAATGTCAGCTAAGAAGATCCTGGTAGTTGATGACGAAAAAGAATGCTGTCGATCGATCCAGCGGTATCTTATAAAACGCGGTTACTTGGTAGACATAGCTTACGATGGCCTGGAGGCGGAAGGTTATTTAGATGCGCATGGCTATGATTGTATCTTTTTTGATTGTGACATGCCGGAGTTAACGGGGATCGAATTCATCAAGGCGATAAAGAAGAAGAACCCCGAAGCCAAGAAGATCATGGTCTCCGGATACGAGTTGATCGACGAAGAATTTGCTAAAAATTCCGGAGCGGATATCTTCTTAAAGAAGCCTTTTTCTTTAGACATCGTAAATGAAATAGTCGAGGGTGTCTGACAGGATCTTAGCCGGCGGTGGAACCCGGTCTGCTCAAGCTCTCATGAACAGACCGAAGAAGACAGGAGGTTGAAAATGGGTAAAAAGAAAATATTGATCGTAGATGACGAGAAGGATTGGGTCCAGATGCTGATTGCGAGGTTAGAACACGAAGGATACCAGATAGATATAGCCTTTGATGCTTTACAGGCCACTATGCAGGCATTCCAGGCAAAGCCGGACCTGATGCTCTTGGATATCATGATGCCTGCGGGCGGTGGATTGGGGACATTGAAGAACGTAAGAACGAACGTTAAAACATTCGCCATGCCCGTAATCATCATGACGGCAAGAGGGGACAAGGAAACAAAAGAAGCCGCAGAGGGGTTGGGTATTTCCGGATATTTTATCAAGACCGGGGACACCGTCGGACTTCTGGCTGAAATAAAAAAGGTGCTTGGCGGATAACCATCCGGGTTTTTAGCTTTAAGAGGAAAAGGGGGTCCTTCATGAGGAAAAAGATATTAATAGTGGATGATGAGCCGGACTTTGTACAATTATTAAGCATCAGATTAAAAAGCAGCGGCTACGATGTGATCAGCGCTTCGGATGGGGAAAACGGCCTTAAGAAAGCGCAAGAAGAAAAGCCCGACCTGGTCATCCTGGATGTTCTTATGCCGAAGATCAACGGCTTTGAGCTGTGCAAACGTTTTAAAGAAAATGAATCGACCAAAGATGTGCCGTTGATCATGTTGACGGCATTAGCCCAAGAGCACGATTTATCTAAAGGGTTGCAAGAGGGAGTGGATTGTTTTATTACCAAGCCGTTTAATGCCGTAGATCTGCTGCAGGAGATAGAGACGGCGATGCAGGATAAAAAATGATCCCGACAAAAGGAACAGACACCTTTTTCCTTAGAAAAGGGCAATGGTAGGGCCGAAAAATGGAAGATAAGGCAAAAGGAGAATACCTTGAACAGATAAAGCTCTTAAAGAAGCGGATAGCAGAGCTTGAGATATCGGATAGCGAGCGCAAGCAGCAGCGGGACATCAGGTTCTTAGCGACGGTGGTGCGTGATTCCGACGATGCGATCACGATACAGGATTTTGAGGGGCGGATCACGGCCTGGAACCGCGGCGCTGGACAGATGTATGGCTATAACGAGAAAGAGGCGCTTGGGATGAGTATCGAGCACCTTACGCCCCCCGGCAACGTGGCAGAACACAAGGAGCTTACCCGCCGTCTGATAGCGGGCGAGGCGGTCACCTCATTTGAGACCCGGCGGGTAGCGAAAGACGGCCGTATTCTTGATGTCTGGCTGACGGTGACGAAGGTAATGGACGATACCGGAAAACCGATCGGCATTGCCTCCACAGAGCGCGACATCACTGAGCGCAAGAAGGCGGAAGAGAAGTTAAGCCAGGCCTTGGAAGATGAGATAAGATCCCGAGAAATAGCGACCAGCATGCTGGAGGATAACAACCGGATAAGAGAAGAGCTGGAAAGGAAATTGAAAGAGCTAAAGCAGACCCAGTCCATGCTGGTGCAATCCGAGAAGCTCGCTTCTTTAGGCAAGCTGGTCGCCGATATGGCTCACGAGGTGAATAATCCCTTAATGATCATTTCCGGCAACGCGCAACTTTCCCTGCTTGACGGATCGCTCAACGAGGAGCTGAAGAACAACCTTAGGATCATCCATGAAGAATGCAATAGAGCAAAAAATATCATCCAGAGGCTGCTTATGTTCTCCCGGCCCGGCAGGGGCGAGCAAAAACCCCTGGACATCAACCGGAGCATCGAGTCCGTGGTAAAACTCCTCGAGCATCAGTTTGGCCTGAGCAACGTAAAGATGAGCTTGCAGTTTGCCAAAGGCCTCCCCCGCGTCGTGATGGATGAAAAGCAGTTTCAGGAAGTGGTCATGAACCTTGTAAGCAATGCGCGGGATGCCATGCCTGAAGGAGGGGAGATCGCCATCAACACATCTTTAGACGGCGCGTACCTCAAGGCAGAAATAAAAGATTCCGGCGTTGGCATGGATGATATGACCTTAGCCAGGATCTTTGAGCCGTTCTTTACCACCAAAGAAAAAGGGACAGGCCTGGGGCTTTCTATTTGTTACGGGATCATAAAAGGCCTTAACGGAAAAATACAGTTTGATAGCCGGCCACAGAAGGGCACGACTGTCCGTATATGGCTGCCGATCGCGGGGGAGGCGCCTCATGTATAAAATCCTGGTCGTGGATGATGAGGAAAGGATCGCCGATATTACCGAAAAATTCCTGCAGATGAATGGTTTCGACATACTCAAAGCCACGGGCGGAGAAGAAGCGATCAGGCTGTTGTCTACGGATGCAGAGTTTGATCTGATGGTGCTGGATATGAAGATGCCTGACGCAAATGGTCTGGCGGTGATACGGAAGAAAACGGAATTAGGCAAAAAATTCCCGCTGTTGCTTCTTACGGGCTCGATCGATGCAGAAAAGTACCTCAAGGTATTGAAAGAAGAAGGTGTTACGGAAGAGGACATCCTTTATAAGCCGGTCGATCTGTTTGTATTGCTGGAGAAGGTGAGGAAGAAATTAAATATTGCCTGAGTCAAGAATTTTTAAAGATACGAGTGGAAAAACATCATGCTTGATAAACAATCACGCGAAGAACTCATAAAAAAATACCGCTGGGCCGGCAAGATCAGGCTGATAAGCTTTCTTTTGCTTTTTGTTTTTCTTCTCACGATGAAGGCTGTCGGCGGATATTCTTACCTGAACCCCGCCTTATCGGCCCTCATCTTTGTGGAGGCACTCTTAAACCAGCCTTACGGTTTTTTACTGAACCGGGTCAATCTATTGAGGTTCCAGTATTATCAGATGCTGGCTGACATAATAGCGATCTCTTGGATCCTATACTATATGGGGGGGATAGAGGCGCCGGTAGTGAACATCGCTTATTATGCCGTTATCCTTTGGGCGGGAGTTGTCGCCGGTTTTGGGGCGGCGTTGTTCGGGGTCCTTGCCTGCGCGTTCTTTTTCTCGTCTGTCGTGTTGTTGGTGCAATTCGGCATATTGCCGCGGGTATCTTTCTCGGATTACTCCATGCCGACAACGCAGGTGGTGACTATTCTTATGGGCAACGTGGCGTTTCTTTTCGCCTTCGGATATTTTTGCGTTCGTTCTTCACAGGTCATACGCCTCTTGCAGAGAAAGAGGCAGGAGGAATCGCTGTGGTACGCACACAGGCTTTCTGCGACGGGTTACCTGATGAGCGAGACCGCTCATGACATACAGGGGTGCTTGGGCGGCATTAAGGCGGGGGTCCAGGTATTGCAGATCCTGGGGAGCCGCAGCGAGGAAGACAAGAAATTCCTGGCATCCATCGCGGGCTTTGAGGACAAATGCGCCGGTTTGATCCAGCGGTTGGCAAGATTTTCAGAAAAGCCCAAGAAAGAACGTCACCCGGTCGATGCGCATGCCGTCATTGAGGATGCCTTAGAGCTGACCTCCCCGCTGGTAAGACATGCTTATATGGCCGTTGAAAAAGCATTTGACCCGGATATCCCTCTCATTGTTGCGGACAAAGACCAAATACAGGAAGTCTTCGTGGGCATCATATTAAACGCGTTGGACGCTATGTCCGCCAAGCCCAAAGGCGGGGTGCTCAACATCAGGACCAGGTGTTTAGAGAAGGCGGGATGTGTAGAGATCATTTTCTCCGATACCGGGATAGGGCTGAAACCGGATGAGTTAAGGCGGATAGGAGAGCCCTTTTTTAGCATGAAGAGTGCCGAAGGAGGTTCCGGCTTAGGCCTGGCCATAGCTTATGATATAGTCGCAAGGCACGGCGGAAGGATCGACGTGAAGAGCCGGGAAGGCGAGGGTGCGGCAGTTACCGTTCAATTGCCCTTCGTTGGACCGGCCAGGGCCGCATAGGAATGCCTGTTGTATCGATTTGATGAAAAACGGAGAAGCCGGATGGAAAAGAAGATATTGCTGGTGGATGATGATCGGCGCGCCAGGGAGGTGTTCTATGATCTGTTTTCGCGAAAAGGATATCAAGTTTTTACCGCCGCAGCCGCTCAGGAAGGGATCGAGTTGATCCGCCAGGTAAGTCCTGATCTGGTGTTGATGGATGTAAAGATGCCTGAAAGGGACGGTATCCATGCCTTGAAGAAGATCCGGGAAACAGACAAAAAGACAAAAGTGGTAATGCTCACCGCGGCGGACGATGTGGATGTGGAAAGGGAGGCCCGCGCGCACGGGGCCAGCGGATTTCTCAAAAAGACCTTGGATATAGACATCATTTTAAAGGCCGTGGATGGGATCCTGGAGGGAAGGCCGGGTCCCGGCAAAGAAGAAAACAGGAAGATCATGATCGTTGACGACGAACCCCGCATCCGGGAGATACTGGAGAAATTTCTGGCAAAAAAAGGGTTCCAGCCGATCACCGCCGCCAGCGGGGAAGAGGCATTAGAAAAGATAGTCAAGGAAGGCCCTCTCGTGGTGCTTTCAGACATAAAGATGCCGGGGATGGACGGGATGATGCTGTTGAAGAGGATCCGGGAGATCAATAAAGGCATAGGCGTGATCATGATCACCGCCGTCGGAGATGAGGATATCGCTCATCAGGCGATGGAATCAGGCGCCTACGACTATATCGTCAAACCCCTTGACCTTGATTATCTCGAGATGTGTCTTCTTGCCAAGATCTTACTTTCGGGTGCAGAGAATGCATGATCAAAACGAAGACGCCATGGGGTCTCTCTCCGCGCAGTACCAACAAAGGATCTTCGCATTTGTTTTGTACTTGATCGGCCAGGATCAGGACAGGGCCTATGATGTCTGCGCGTCAAGTTTTGCCGAGGCGATACGCGCAAGTTCTTCCTTGGGACAGAAAGAGGTCTTTCTGCCCAGGCTTGTCGGCATCGCCGTAGAAAAATGCCGTCATATAAGAACGATCCCTACTTTTGATGTCATCGAGCTTTTGAAGATCAGCGCGGCGGAAAAAGGACCCTTGCGCATAGTATTAAAGGCCCTGCAAATGTTGGACTTTGAGCTAAAGGTGCCCCTGCTCTTACGGTTTCAGCTTAACCTTTCCTATGACGATATAGGTACGGTCATGCGGGCCTCTGTCAGCAACGCCAGGATCAAGACCGCCCAGGCGCGCGTTCAGCTGGAGAAAGAGATCGAGCGCGTATTAGGCCGTGCTTGACCAAAACAATATGAACTGCGCTGATATCAGAAAAAAACTGCAGCCTTTCCTGGAAGATCTTCTCGTAGAAGAGGAATACAGGGCATTCTGTGACCACCTCGACGCCTGTGGCAAATGCAAAGCTTATGTCAGGTCTATCGGCTCTTTTTCCAACCAATTGTGGAAATTGGGGCAGATCGAGGTCCCCGAAGACTTGATCTCCACCATACAGTATAAGATCCTTCATCCGGAAGAAAAAGGCCCGCCGGCCAAAAGTAAACGATCCGGGATGCGGACCATCGCCGTCGCCGCCATCTCGATCCTGTTGACCGTTGCCCTGTTAGGAGGGACCGCGTATTTTATTAAGCGCAGGCATTCTTTAGGCAGAAACGACGAGCCGATAGTAAGGACAGATGTGATCCGGACATTTGAGCCGCTCCCGGACAACGAAGCGGCAGCTCTTTTTGGACGACTGGAGGCGATGGCGGAAAAACTGGGGGTTTCGAAAAAAGAGTACACTGCCGAGGGAGAAGCCGGGAAAGAAAGCTCCGGGGATTGATCATGCCAAAAATTCTTATCGTGGATGATGAGGTGCGTGTCCGGGAGCTTCTGAGGCAGGCCCTGGGAAGAGAGGGGTATGAGGTCGCAAGCGTTCCCGGCGCCGCACAGGCATTGGAAATTATTTTCAAAGAACCCTTTGATCTTCTGATTCTTGACGTCAGGCTGGCCGGGGAATCCGGCCTTTCGGTTGTGAAAAAGGTGAGGGAGTTTCGGCAAAACGTTCCTATAGTGATCTACTCCGGCGCCTTGACCTCTGAGATCGAGCGGGCAGCACGCGAAGCCGGAGCAAACGAAGTATTAAGCAAGGATATAGATGTCTTGCAATTGGTGGCGCAGATCAAAAGAACAGTAAAGGCCGGAGAGCGCACTTTTCGAGGGCCTGCCGAGCAAGAGAGAAGATCGATCTTGATCGTTGATGATGAAGAGGGAGTCCGCAGGGTCTTAAGGGAGTTCTTTAAACGCAGGGGATTTGATGTCTTTGAGGCGGAAAGCGGCGAGCAGGCGTTGCAATGTATCAGCTCCGTAAAGGTATCGGCAGTCTTGCTGGATATGAGGATGCCGGGCATGGATGGCCTGGAGACATTGAAGAGGATCTTAGAGATCGATCCCAAGCTTGGCGTGGTGATGGCTACCGCTGTACAAGATGAGGAAAAGATCAAGAGGGCGATAGGGTTGGGGGCATATAATTATGTGTTAAAGCCCTTTGATTTTGCGAATTTGGAGCTTGTCGTCATGTCAAAACTTACCACAGCAGAGGGCGACTCCCCTGGGCCGGCCGGCCCGCATGCGCCGGGGTAAAGGCTGTCTAAAGCATGTTCCGGATAAGGTTCTAAAGGGGTCAGCGGTCCGGGGTCCCACCTCACAACCCCCGGCCCCGCTTCTCGCGCCCACTTCCCGCGACCCCACTTCCCGCGACCCCACTTCCCGCGACCCCACTTCCCGCTTTGCCTTTTTTGCGAAAAAGGGTATAATTAATCAATATTCCACGTATCCGTTTCCTGGGAGGGAGTCATGCCGAAGGTCCTTATTGTCGATGATGACAGGGATTGGGTCAAGGTATTGGGGGTCCGGCTCAAGCAGGCCGGTTTTGAGGTGGCGGCGGCCATGGACGCCTATCAGGGGGTGACCCTGGTACACAAGGAGAGCCCGGATTGCATCATCCTGGATATCTCCATGCCCGCCGGCGGCGGCATGGCCACGCTGCGCAACATCCACATGACGCTACAGGGACAGATGATACCGGTCATCGTCGTGTCAGGGGCACTGGACGCGGAGAAGAAGGAAGCCTTTCGGGAAGCCGGCGCCAACGCCTTCATCTCCAAGCCCTGCAAGGCGGAAGAGGTCGTCGAAGCGATCCGAAAGGCCCTTGAAGGCCCTGACGCGGGTTGACCCCTTCAACAGGTCATCCGCCGCGGCTGTTTCCCATGGATAAAAACATCTCCGACAAGGTACTTTCCCGCCGGCTCAGCAACTTCCTGCTTGTCATGCTGGGCGTCCTTCTGCTCTTCAATGTCATATCCTACCTGACCATCCGTCAATACAACGTGGCCACGAAAGAACGTCAAAGGGGGTACCGGATCCTGACGTTGCTGGAGCGGTCTTTGGGGAACATGGTGACGATGCAGTCGGCGGTCCGCGGCTTCGTCATCACCCAAGACCTTTCTTACATGGATGACTTTGCTCCGCTTGAGACACTGGTCGCCCAAGATCTTAAAGAGACGGGCTCTCTCCTCGTTTTGCCGTTGTCGAAGCAGCGCTATGAGACCCTAAAGAAGCTGATCGGCCAGACGGGCGAGTTCCTGCGTCAGGTCCTCGTCTTTTATGAGCGCCAGGGTTCAAAGGCGGCTGAGGATCTGATCGAGACGGACCGCGGGGAAGAGCTGATCGACCGGATCCAGAAACTCGTGACAGAGTGGCGCTTCGACCAGCAGGCGTTCATCGCCGCGACGGATGGCCGCGTGACCCGCGCCGCGACGACGGCGCTTGTCTTTTTGGCCTTCGGCAGCGCGCTGGCGGTTTTCCTGTTGGTCGCCGGCGGGATGGTCTTAAGGCGCGAGCTGGCTGCCCGCGAAAAGATGGAGCATGAGCTGGCGCGCCTGGCCAGCATCGTCTCTTCGTCTGACGACGCGATCATCAGCAAGAACCTCGAAGGCAAGATCCTGACCTGGAACCAGGGCGCCCAAGGGATGTTCGGCTTCACGGCCGAGGAGGTCGTCGGCCGGCACATCTCCTATATCGTCCCCGTGACGCATCAGAAGGAGATCAAGGAGGTCCTCGAGCGCGTGGCGCGCGGGGAACGCCTGCACCACTTCCAGACGAAACGTCTGACCAAGGACGGCCGCCTCCTTGATATCTCCATGACCGTCTCGCCGCTCTATAACCGGCGCGGCCGGGTCATCGGCGTCTCGGCCATCAGCCGCGACATCACCGAGCAGAAGAGGATGGAGGAGGAGGTCCGTCAGGCGATGGAGATCAAGTCGCGTTTTATCTCTATCGCGTCCCACGAATTGCGTTCCCCCCTGGCGGCCATCCGCGAGGGTGTCGCCTTGGTCGCCGAGGGCCTTCAAGGGCCGGTCTCGGCGGGGCAGAAGGAGTTTTTGGACGTGGCCTTGCGGAGCATCGACCGGCTCCACAGGCTCTCGACCGATATTCTGGATTTTCAGAGGGTTGAATCCGGGCAGCTGCGGCTGGTGCGGGCGTGGCACGACGCGCCGGAGATCCTTGACGAGGTGATGAAGACCGTGCGGCCCCTCGCCGACGAAAAGGGCCTGGCGCTGACGGTCCGCATCGAGAGGGATCTGCCCCGGCTCGTGTGCGACAAGGACAAGGTGACGCAGGTCGTCTTGAACCTGGTGACGAACGCGGTAAAGTTCACCCGGACCGGCAGCGTCGGCATCGAGGCCCGCCGGGACGGCGACGCCCTCCATGTGACGGTCCGGGATACGGGTCCTGGGATCGCACCTCAGGACATGCCGCAGCTCTTCCAGAGTTTTCATCAGTTCGGCGCGGCCTCGCAGAAGCAGGGGAGCGGTCTCGGATTGTTCATCGCCAAGCAGATCGTCCAGGCCCACAACGGCCGCATCTGGGCCGAGTCAGAACTTGGCAAAGGCTCTGTTTTTCATTTCACCCTGCCATTGCAGTAGCCGTTTTGGGGTCCCCTTATCTTATTGCCGACAGGCCCCTAACCCATTATAATGTAACGAGCTATGGTTTTTGTCTTGTTGTTCACCTTCTTGGAGTTTTTGGCAGGTCTGGGGTTGATGCTCAAAATGTGAGACAATGAGCCAGGTGAGACAATGAGCCAGGCTCTTTGTCTCAAATTAGCGGTTCAAAAATGAGACAAAGAGCCTGGCTGTTTGTGTGAGACAAAGAGCCTGGCTGTTTGTCTCACTTTCGTGGCAGTGAGGGATGAGGGATGAATAAGCGGTTCACGACGCTCGAAGGGGTCTTCACGCCGACGTTCCTGAGCATCCTGGGCGTCATCATGTACCTGCGCCTGGGGTGGGTGGTCGGCCAGGTGGGCCTCGTGCCGGCCCTGGGGATCATCGTCATCGCGAACGCGGTGACGCTCTTCACGGGCCTGTCGATCTCGAGCATCACGACGAACGTGCGCCTCGGCGCCGGCGGGGCGTACGCGCTCATCGCCAAGTCTCTGGGCCTGGAGGTGGGCGGGGCCATCGGTATACCGCTGTATCTCTCGCAGGCGATCTCCGTGGCTTTTTACATCGCCGGTTTTGCGGAGTGCTGGGCGTGGGTCTTTCCGGGGCACGACTTCAAGACCGTCTGCATCGTGCTGTGGGGCGTCCTTCTCATCGTCTCTTATCTGAGCGCCCGCCTGGCGTTCCGGCTCCAGTACGTCGTCATGGCGGTCATCGTGGGGTCGCTTTTCTCGGTCTTTCTGAGCGACAAGGTCGTGGCGCACGCCTCCGGCTTCTGGACCGGTGTCGGCGAGGTCCCGTTCTGGCGGGTCTTTGCGATCTTCTTTCCGGCGGTGACGGGGATCCTCGCCGGGGTGAGCATGTCGGGAGAGCTTAAGGAACCGGAGAAGAGCATCCCGCGGGGGACGCTCTCGGCCATCGGGATCACGTTCGTCATCTACGTGGCGCTGGGCGTGTGGTTCGCCCATACCTCCGACCCCCAAGACCTCGTCGTCCATACCACCTTTATCATCGACCACAGCCGTTGGCGCGGCATCGTCGTCGCGGGCGTCATGGGCGCCACCCTTTCCTCGGCCCTGAGCATGTTCGTCGCGGCGCCGCGCACGCTCTTCGCGATGAGCCGCCACCGCGTCCTGCCCATCGGCCGCACCTTCGAGCGCATCAACAAGCGCGGGGAGCCGACGCCGGCCGTCCTGTTGACCGCCTTCATCGCGCTCGCCGCCATCTCGATGGGCACCCTCAACGTCATCGCCGTCATCCTCACGATGTTCTTCCTGATCACGTATGGCACGCTCAACGCGTCGGTCTTCATCGAGAAGACGATCGGCATCGTGAGCTTCCGTCCGACCTTCCGTGTCCACCCCGTCATCTCGCTCTTGGGCGCGGTCGGGTGTTTCTACGCGATGTTCCTGATCAATCCCCTTTTCAGCGTCGTCGCCCTCGGCACGACGGTAGGGGTGTATGTCCTGCTCTTCAGCAGCCAGACCCGGCGTTACTGGCCGGACGTGCGCAAGGGTCTCTTCATCTTTTTCGCCGAGCAGGCGCTCAAGATCGCCCAGCAGCTGCCTTATCACCCCAAGATCTGGAAGCCGAACCTCCTGATCCCCGTCGAGAAGCCTCGGGAGTGGGTCGGGATCGTCGACTTCCTGAAGGCGGTCGCCTTTCCCAGCGGCCGGATCCAGCTCTTCAAGGTCTGCTGGCACCATACCCAGGCCGAGGAGCTGGCAGAGCATAAGAAGAGCCTTGATGACTTGTCCCTCATCACCCGGCCGCTCCAGGAAGCGGGGATCCTGGCCTCTTCGATGTGCGCCGCGGGAGATAACTTCATGCAGGCGGCCTCCATTATCATGGAGTCGCAGAAGGGCACGGTCTTTCCGCCGAACGTCCTCTTCGTGAAGCTGGGGGCGTCCTCCGAAAAAGACAAGATAATCCAGGAGCTCCTGCGCAAGGGCGCGGTCCTGGACCTGGGCATCATGGTCTTTGTCTGGCACGCCAAGGTGGGGCTGGGACAGAAAGAGACGGTCAACCTGTGGATCCGCCAGGGCAGCCCGAACCTGGACCTGGCGATCCTGGTCGCGCTGCAACTGGAGAAGAACTGGGACGGGAAGCTGCGGCTGCTTCAGGCGGTGGCCGGCGAGCAGGAGAGGGTGGATGCCCAGAATTATCTCGCGAAGCTGCGCCGCGTGATGCGCCTGCCCGGCGATGTCGAGCCGTGGGTCCTGGTGGGCCGCTTCGACGACGTTTTGGCGCAGGCGCCGCCGGCGGATATCAATATCTTCGGCATGGCCGAGGCGAGCGACATGGCCTGGATGAAGGGGATCTCCCAGAGGGTCAGCACGTGCGTGTTGTTTTTAAGGGATTCTAAACAGGAGAGCGCGGCCGTTTAGGCGGCGGCGCGCACAAGGCGAAGGGAGGACGTCATGGCGATGTACCTGATGTTGGGAAAGTACACGGCTGAGGCGCTCAAGGGCGCATCGGCAGAGCGGACTAAAAAGGCGCGCACCATCATCGAGGGGGCCGGCGGCAAGGTCCAATCGATGCACGCGCTGCTGGGTCCGTACGACCTGGCCTTTATCGTGGATTTTCCGAACGGCGGTCAGGCGATCAAGGTCTCCGCAGAGCTCATGAAGCTGACGGGCGTGGGTTTCCTGACGTCACCGGCCCTGTCCGTCGAGGAGTTCGATAAGCTCGTCGGATAGACCAAGAGGGTTGCATGAAGAAGGGACGCTGTCTTCCCGTTCTGTTGATGGCAGGGCTTTTTGTCTGCGCGGGGCGCCTTGAGGCTCAAGTCCTGGTCTCTCGGCAAGACGCACCGTCCTCCGGATCGCGGCTCGTCGGGGGGCGGGCTTCTGCCGGGGAGACGGCTGTCGAGGAGACGGCTGCCGGTGAGGCGGCGGCCGGGGCCACCGAGGTCCTTCAGGTCGAGGTGATCGCCCTGGAGGGGGATGCGCAGGTGAAGCCGGCCAACCAGGCGTCTTTTGGCGCGGCCCAAGAAGGCGCCCTCCTTGAGAGCGGCACGACCATCAAGACGGGCCGTGGTTCTTACGTCGAGCTCGGTTTTGACGAAGGGGACCAGAACGTCGTGCGCGTCGAAGAGGGGACGACGGCGGTCCTGCTGCTGCAGGAAGAGGAAAAGGTCGAGCTCCTCGAAGGCGAGGTCTTTTCGATTATCCGCAGCCTGCCGGCCGGGGCGGCGTTCGAGATCCGCACGCCGACGGCCGTGGCCGGCGCCCGCGGCACAGAGTGGGCCACGCGCTACCAGGAGGGCACGACGGACGTCGAGTCCTATGACGAGACGCCCTATGTGAAGAGTTTTGACAGGCAGGGGCAGGTGATCGGCGAGGCGGTCCCGGTCAGGCCGGGATTTGCCACGTCGGTCGGGCGGTTTCAGCCGCCGGCGGCAGCCCGGCATATCCCCGAGGCGCGGCGCCAGCACTGGGCGCAGACGAAAGAAAAGATGCATCAGCGCCTCCAGCGGGTGCGCCAGGAGCGGGGCAGGCCTGTGCGTGACCCGCACAAGGTGCGTCACGTCAAGGCCGATCCGGACCGGCAGGGTCCTCCCATGGAGCGGGAGAGGGGTCACATCCAGGAAGGCGCGAAGGACCGTTTAGACCCCGGCCTTCAAAAGGACCGCGGCCGCCTTCAGGACCAACGTCAGAAGGCCCAGGACGGACCCGTAGAGAGACCGCGCCTGCAGGATACGATCGAAGAGGGCGACGCTGCTGCGCGCCCTAAGGGCCCGGTCGAGCATCTTGGAGAGCCGAAGCAAGATAATAAGGCGCCTGTGAAGGCGTTTCCCGAGAAGGCGGGCGCGCAGGATGCGGGGCCAGCGCCGCAGAAACCGAAAAAGGACGCGCCGCAAAAAGTGGGACAGGATTCAGTGCAAAAAGTGAAACACGACGCGCCACAAAAAATGAAACAGGGCACGCCGCAGGGAACGCAGCAGGACCTTCGGCGCAGCACGCCGCAGGCCGGGCGGTCAGCCGTTCCTGTCCGCCGGAAATGATCATGCCAAGTTGAGGTATTCCATGGACCGTTTCGTCTGCATCCACGCGCATTTTTATCAGCCGCCAAGGGAGAACCCGTGGCTCGAGGAGGTCGAGCGCGAGGATAGCGCCTATCCCTTTCACGACTGGAACGAGCGCGTCACGGCGGAGTGCTACGAACCCAATGCCGCCTCGCGCATCCTCGACAGCGAGCGCCGGATCGTCGATATCGTCAACAATTATGAGCGCGTCAGCTTCAACTTCGGCCCGACGCTGTTGTCCTGGATGGAGCGCCGCCATCCCGAGATCTACCGGGCCATTCTTGAGGCGGACAAGAAGAGCCGCGCGCGGTTCAACGGCCACGGCAATGCCTTGGCGCAGGTCTACAACCATGTGATCATGCCGTTGGCGAACAGCCGCGACAAGCGCACGCAGGTCCGCTGGGGCATCGCAGACTTCCGCCGCCGGTTCGGCCGCGAGCCCGAGGGGATGTGGCTGGCCGAGACCGCGGCGGACACCGCCACCCTGGAGGTGCTGGCCGAGTCCGGCATCGCCTTCACGATCCTGGCGCCGGGCCAGGCCGCGAAGGTACGCAAGATCGGCGAGAAGAAGTGGGGCGATGTTGCGGGGGCCCGGGTCGATCCGAATCGGCCGTACCTGTGCCCGTTGCCGTCGGGCAAGAAGATGACCCTCTTTTTTTATGATGGGCCGACGTCTCAGCAGGTCGCCTTTGCGGGCCTCCTGAGCAACGGCGAGGTCTTTGCCAGGAAGCTTCTGTCTCTTTTTAGGCCGGACGACGGCGCGGCGCAGCTCGTCCACATCGCGGCGGACGGCGAGACGTACGGCCACCACCACCGCTTCGGCGACATGGCGCTGGCATATTGCTTGTACCGCCTGGAGCAGGAGAAGGGCGTCGAGCTCGTCAACTACGGCCGGTTCCTGGAGTTGCATCCGCCGACCCACGAGGTCCAGATCGTCGAGGAGTCCTCGTGGAGCTGTTTTCACGGCGTGGAGCGCTGGCGTGCCGGCTGCGGCTGCAATTCGGGCAGCAACCCGGGTTGGAACCAGGAGTGGCGCGCGCCCCTGCGCGGGGCCATGGATTGGCTGCGCGATAACCTGGTCCGGATCTTTGAAGAACAGTCCCAGGGTCTCCTGCGCGATCCCTGGGAAGCCCGCAACGCCTATATCGACGTCGTCGCCGACCGTTCGCCGGAGAACAGGGCGCGTTTTCTCGGGGAGCATGCCGTCAAGAAGCTTTCCTATCAGGAAGAGCGCAAGGCGATGATGCTGCTGGAGATGCAGCGTCACGCCATGCTGATGTTTACGAGCTGCGGATGGTTCTTCGACGATATCACCGGGATCGAGACGATCCAGATCATGCAGTACGCCGCCCGCGCGATGCAGCTTGCCCGGCAGGCGAGCGGTGTCGCGCTGGAGGAGGCGTATGTCGGGACCCTGGCGCGCGCCGTCAGCAACATCAAGTCGTATGGCGACGGGGCCAAGGTCTACCGGCGCTTCGTGGGGCCGGCGACCCTGGACCTTTTGCGCGTCGGCGTCCACTACGCCGTCTCTTCGATCTTCGCGCCGTACGATCCCAAGACGCAGATCTACAAGTACGAGGCCGAGCAACTGGCCTATGAGCGCTCGGAGCTGGGCCGGCAGAAGCTCGTCTCCGGCTGCGTGCACCTGCGGTCGCTCGTGACCCTGGAGGAGGACGACATCAGCTTTGCCGTGGTGCAC
>Ga0307419_10000683_pt1 | contig 17328 bp, 9 predicted proteins | sample SalMarWE160230MG_2_FD_202512 | JGI IMG/M metagenome (GOLD analysis project Ga0307419, IMG submission 202512) | Salt marsh sediment microbial communities from the Plum Island Ecosystem LTER, Massachusetts, United States - WE1602-30 | ecosystem: Environmental > Aquatic > Marine > Intertidal zone >... | reverse complement strand
GGTCAATTTCATTTCCGCCTGCTGTCAGCAGGTATGGCTTGTCGGGGACGAACCCGCCTTTCCCGCTGTAATTGATCACCCGGATGACAATGGTGTTTTTTCCGGGCTTCAGCAGTCCCCCGGGCATTTCGTACCTTCTCGGCGGATACTGGTAGGTGATGTTGCCCACCATCTGCCCGTTGACCCAGACAAAGTCGGCATCCACGATCCTTCCCATGAAAAGCTTCGCGGGCACACCCGTCATGGAAGCCGGAACTTTGATATCCCTCCTGTACCAAACGACCCCGTCCAGGTCCCTTATTCCCTGGTCCTCCCAGTAACCGGGGACATTGATCCGGTGCCAGTCCACTGGCAGATATCCTGGGTCATACCACTTTATGCTGTCGGTCAATCCCAGGTCCCCGGGACTGCTATACCTGCCCCCGGACGCGCTGCCCCTTGCCCCGGGTGTTCCGCTTCTTTCCCCGGATGGCCTTGGTGGTACCACCGAGCGGATGTACGCGGTATCTTTGTTCCGCTCAACCGTCTCTAACAATTCCGGGAACTGTTTTAGTCCCTCTTCGCTGATCCAGGCCTCGATTGGTGTCCCGCCCACGCTTGCATTGATAAGCCCGATCGGGATATGGTATTTTTCGTAGATCGTTTTGGCAAAGAACCAGGCAGTGGCCGAGAATCGCAGAACATTCTCCGGAGTAGCCGCTTTCCAGTTCCCCGAAGGCAGGTCCTCCCTGGGAGATTGCAGGTTCGTCAGGGTCGGGATGAAAAAGTGCCGGATTTCCGGATAATTGGCACCGGTGATCTCTTCGGGGTATTTTTCCTTGACCCGCTCCATGGGCAGCACCATGTTCGATTGCCCGGCACACACCCAGACATCGCCGAACAGGATATCGCGGACCCGGAGCTCATTTTTTCCCCTGAATATCATTTCACAGGGTCCCCCGGCTTTCTGCGGCGGCAGGAGGATCTGCCAGTTCCCCCCGCCGTCCGCCACGGTCCTGAACTTTTTATGGTTAAATGTCAGTACTACCGCTTCTCCCGGGGATGCCCATCCCCACAACCGGACGCTGGTTTCCCTCTGCAAAACGGCGCCATCGCTTATCAACTGCGGAAGCCTTATTTCCGCCTGCAGGGACAATGCCCCGGTCAATGCAAGGAAAATTACGATCCTGACTCTCAAATTCATCTGACTGGATTTTAATGGATCATTCAAGATAATGCAATTCTATTAATTCGTTACATCGTTTCAATAATTTAAAAAATAGCCTTAACTTTTTGGTCACTGTTGAAGAAGAGCATTTTAAAATCATGAAACATTGAGGACACTGGGCAACATCATCTGGCACATCCCGTTCCTGGGATTTATATCGGCATTCTGCACTTTCCTCATAGGGGGTTTGCTTGTCATAACGGTCGTCGGATCTCCGATTGGCCTGGGACTAATCCAGCTGTCCAGGTTTCTGCTGACACCGTTTTCTATGTCAATGATCAGCAAACGTGATTTAAAGGCCGATCAGAACAAACTCTGGCTGGCTTTCGGTTTCCTGATCCGGATCATCTATTTCCCTTTCGGCCTGGTCCTGTCGGTCATAACCGTCTTCCAGATTGCAGGATTATTCCTGTCCGTTGTTGGGATCCCGGTTGCCCTGGTACTGGCCAAATCTCTGGGAACCTATTTTAACCCAGTGAATAAAGTCTGTGTCCCCATTGAAGTTGAAGACGAAATACACCGCTGGAAAGCAAGGAGACAGGTGGATAAACATGCATTTTAAATGCAGATCCATCTACGAAAAAATTTCCATTCTGAGGTAATTTTAATTCGTGAGCCACTCCTGATTGCGAATTAATATCATGAATATTTATAACAAGCTATCCTTACAGCCCCTTAAAGATTCCTTTAGATTTGCCCTGTATCTTTAATGCAGAATTAATTTCCAGCAATTCATCATGTTCCATCGGCATAAAGAGTCCGGGCTGACAGTTATCCTGTTGTTTTTGCTTTGTTATGCCGGATTTGCCCGGGGTTCGACGATAACCGGGAAGGTACTGGAAAAAGAAAGCGGAGAACCCCTGACGGGGGCATCAATCACGCTTTACCAGCAGGATGATTCTACGTTTAGTGCAGGAACGGTGGCAGATACCACCGGGGAGTTTGAACTCACATCCCTTCAGGGAGGCAGCTATATCCTGGAAATCAGCTTTATCGGGTTCATCCCGTCAAAAATTCCATTAATAATCACCGGAGAGAATAAAAACCTGGGGACAATATACCTGGAACCATCTGAGATCCTGATGAACGAGGTAACCGTAACAGGAAGTAAACCCGTCCTGGTAAACGAGCTTGATAAAAAGGTGTACAACGTCGAACAGGACATACTGGCAGAATCGGGCTCGGTAAGTGAAATATTGCAGAATATTCCTTCCGTTTCCGTTGATCTGAACGGCAACATCACCCTGAGGAACAGCGGGAACATCACCTTCTTCATCAACGGCAAACCCTCTGCAATGCTCCGCAGGAATCCCGCTTCCGTACTTGAACAGATGCCGGCAAATTCAATTGAGCGCATCGAGATCATAACCAATCCATCTGCAAAATACCGTCCCGACGGGATCGGTGGCATCATCAACATCGTGATGAAAAAGGAAACAAGCGAAGGCCTGAACGGGCAGGTAACTGCCAGTGCGGGTACGGAAAAGAGATACACCGGAAATTTAACGCTAAATTACGGGACCGAAAATCTGAAGCTTTTCGGCAATTACGGTATCCGGCATTCGGCGGGAACCCGTTTATTTACTGACGACCGTGTGTACAAGGATGCCGAAAGCGGATCGGTCAACAGCCGGTATACCGAAAAGGGGAACTCAACATCAGACGGACTGTCCCATACGATTTATACGGGGGGAAATTATGCGGTAAACGATTATAACAGCATCGAACTTTCCGGCAGTTTTTTTCTGCAGAATTCATATCACAGCGGAACTTCTGAAATTTCCGCGACCGATTCCATCAATAACCCGGATTACAGTTTCACAGACAACAGCACAAACGATGAATTTGAACAGGAGGGTGAAGCCAGCCTGGGGTATGAACATACATTCAAAAACAATGAGGATCACACACTGACCTTTGAAGCAACTCATTCTGCATTTAATGAAAGCGAGGATCAGAAGTATAATCAGGTATACAGCTTCCCCGGCAGCTATTCCGAACTCAGTGGAAATCTTGTTGAAAAAAGCGGCCACCAGGATGAAATCCTCCTGGATTATGCCCTGCCTCTCGGCGAGGATGGTGAATTTGAAAGCGGCTATGCGGGTGAATTTGAACACCAGGACATCCGTTATACCGGGGATGCTTCCACCAGCCGGTTTTTGCAAAACACGCAGATCCATGCAATCTATGCACTGATTGGACTTCCTGCAGGAAATTTCCGTTTTAAGGCAGGTGCCAGAGCAGAACAGGCCCTGATTAATTCTCACCTGAAGATCCCGGTTGACTCCCTGATCCCGAATAACTATTTTAAACTTTTTCCGACCCTTCACATGGGTTATCAACTGAACGATAACCATGAACTTTCATTGAGTTATTCAAAAAGGATCAACCGCCCCGATGCGGATGACCTGAATCCCTTCCCGGAGTTTTCAGATCCCAGGAACGCGGAATCAGGCAATCCATACCTGAAACCGGAACAGATCCATTCGCTGGAATTGGGATACCAGGTCAGCCGGAAGGAATTGACGCTCACAAGCACCCTGTATTACCGCCACAGGTACGATGCATTCACAAGCATCAGGAGAAATATAGGCGATACCATAGTACTGCGGACGATTGCCAATTTAAATACCCAGGATGCCATGGGGCTTGAAATGGTACTGTCGGGAAAGGTTTTGGAGGACTGGAAATTCGACCTGACGGGCAATGTATTTTATACTACGATGGACGCCGCAAACCTGGATTATTCCTCAAACAAATCAACCGTTTCCGGCAATATTAAAGCATACTTGCTTTTAACCCTCTGGAAAAACACCTTCATCCAGCTCAATACCTTTTACTACTTCCCGACAATTACTCCCCAGGGAAGAAGAGACCACTATTTTTATTTCAATGCAGGGATCAAACAGCAGCTGTTCCGGAACAGGGCTTTCCTTTCACTCACTGGCACAGACATTTTCCATACTTACCATGTCAGGAATGTGATCGAATCGAACGAACTGGAACAGGTCACCACTGCAAAGAGAAAGCTGCCTGTTGTGTACATTGGATTTACCTGGAAATTCAATAACTATAAGGAACCGGAAAAACTTGAATACGAAGGAGAGGGACTGGTACGATAAAATTACCAGTAGATCAGCGGCATCACAAAAAGATTCAGCAGGGCCGAATTTAAGAGTCCCCCTAAAATTACCTGCGCCATGGGATATTCAATTTCCGGCCTCGATCAGGTCTGCCCGGGCAAAACCGAGATCTGCCAGATCAACCCTGAGCCGGGGATATTCCACAGTGCGAGTGGTACACCCCGACCGGTATATGAACACAATGGGCAGGGCCTTTCCATTCGTTGAACGTATGCATGTAACTGATGAATCCAACAGAAGAGTGACCGTGCTTTTTATCTCAGCAACAGTAACTTTTTGATCTCATTATGAGTTCCGGCCTGCAGGCGGTAAAAGTATATCCCTGCCGGAAAATCCCTTGCCTGGAATTCCACAGATTTTTCACCGGCCGGCTGCATTTCATCAACAAGAATTGCCACCTCTCTTCCGAGCATGTCCATGATGGTCAGGCGAACGTAGGCCGCTTCCGGCAGATGGTACGGAATGGTTGTGCCCGTGTTGAAAGGATTCGGGAAATTCTGCCCGAGCCGGTAACCGGTCGATTGCATTTCTTCCGGTCCGATGCCGGTGTTTATAATACCCGGCGGGGTCAGTAACATGGCATGTGTTTCACCATTGATTATGCCCGTAGCTACGATGCTTCCGGAATTGTTGATCTTATTGGCGTAGTTAACCATGCATCTCGAAGCATCCGGGATCAATTCGTTGAGATCCGAAGCCACCCCGTTACGGTAGACCATTCCGTAATGAATATAGCTTCCATCGTTTTTGAAAAAGTCCCCTACGATCTCTCCGTTGTTGTTAATACCGCTGGCAAAAATGTTGAGAACCCCGGGCGGAAGTGAAAGTAAGTCCATGATACTGTCTCTCCAGACAAATGCCCGCCATGCCCCTGAGCTTGTCTCATGGAGATAGCCCACAACATATCCGGAATCATTTACAGCGTTGACCTGGCTTATATTAAATCCCTCAACTGGCTTTATCTCCGTTACCTCTCCCCCCTCCCAGAAGAACGCACCTGCATCCGAGTATCCGACCACCTGCCCTTTGTTGTTTACATCACGCAGTGTCTTGCTGGTTGCTCCCGGAAGACTTTCCAGCGAGGATACATTGCCATCCCTGTAAATGAAATCCTGCCCACCCGACCCTTCGTCCCTGAACCCGATGATCCAGCCGGAATCATTTATTCCAAAGCCTCCTGAAGTATAGGCTGTAAAAGGCAACAAAGACGTTAGTCCGTCAATCCAGAGGAATGCCTGCTCATTATCAACAGCCGTGCCAAATGCCCCGGTCACATTACCCTTGTTATTGACATCCGAGCCTATAACATAAAAGGATGATCCGTAGTTCGGCGGGGGAGGGAAATAAGTTCTCTGGCCGTTCCTCCAGAGAAATGAAGTCTTTTGGGGCGAAGTTCCGCCGTAAGCCTGGACCAGGACAGCATTGCTGTCATTGATCGCTATCCCGTTGGTGTATAAGAAGCCAGTTGGAATCCCAAGGTCAGTGACCGAGTATTTCCCGGCCGTACCAAGAACGATGTCTATGGCCATCTGAGTGGATCCGTATTGCGCCGTTATTCTTACGGTAGTGCCTGTCAGAACAGCCGAAGTGGTCAGCGGTGCAGCAATGCTGCTGAGTCCCTCAGGAATGGTCACCGTGGCAGGAGCTGAAATATGGGAGGGATCATTACTTGAAAGGCTGATCACTGCTCCGCCCGGGGGAGCCTGACCGTCGAGGTATAAGGTAATATCGGTCGGTTCCCCGCCCTTCGTTCCGCAAACCGCACAGGCGTTGCGGACGACCGAGTAGAGATCAGCGGGTTGGATGCTGAGCGATCCGGTCACACTGGCTTCCCGGTAGGAAGCGGTGAAGATCACCGACTCTTCAGAGGCAACTCCAATTGTCGTGACCGGGACAGTCATGCTTTTCTCGGGGGCACTGATGATGGTTGTTTCCGGCAGGGAGGCAATCCCGGGATTGCTGGACGAGAGAAGGATAAGTGCCCCGTCCGGAGGTGCCACGCCATCCAGATATATCTTCAGCGATGCCGGATTCCCTCCTTTGACGCTTGAAGGTGTAAGTTTTATGGAATCCAGGTTTGCCGGAAGGATCGTCAGCGTGGTGGACTTCTGTGAATTGCTGGATTTTGCCGTAATCGTTGCCTTTACCGGATCTGCGACTGCGGTTGTTCTGAAACTGAAATTGCGTGACTTTGTTCCACTGAGGATTGTAAGCTGTTCCGGGACGGGCGCAACGGATGGCGTATCGCTTTCGAGTGTGACCGGAATCCCGGCAGCCGGGGCGAAATCATTGAGCATGACAGTCCCCTGCACGGTCGTTCCGCCAATTACAGCATCGGGAAGCTGCAGCGATTGAATTTTCAAAGCCCGAAGAATCATGGTGTCCTTTTTGGTGACAGCAATTGCCGTTGCATTAATGACTACCGGTGTGTTGGCCTGTACGACAGAGCTCTGGATCGTGAATGTTTTTGTTTTCACTCCGACCGGGATTGTAACGTTCGAAGGAACGGTAACCAGGGAAGGACTGCTGCTTGACAGGGTGACCGTCACCGCTGTGCCAAAGGCCGGTATGTTGAGCCTTACCGTGCCGGTTCCCGTCAGACCGCCTGTCAGGGTATCGGGAACACTTACCCCCACAAACTCATTGGAGCAGGGCGAATCCGCTGTATTTGATGACAGGGTGTATGGCGTTCCCCCGACAGAAATGATGTGGGAGGAATTATTTGTACTCAAAAGGATAGGATCCAGGAAGGTATGCGTTTGCTCCGCAAGGGCAGCCTCCAGGCTGGCTGTTTTGTAGAGCTGGACCATGATTTGTATCGGGCTTGTCTCCTTGACAAGGCCCAGCACGTCGCCACAGGGACTGAACTGCCAGTATGCGGAGATCGTGAGGATGGTCGTATTCCGGACCACAAGACGCGTTTCAAGATTGACCATGGAAAATTCGACGCTGTTCTGGCCGCTTACCCAGGCATATACGAACGTCCGGCTGGAAGTGTCCGGGCTGAATCCCCAGGTGACCATTCCGAATTTTTCTCCAGGATCACCCGGAACGGACTGAAAGGTGAACTCAGTTTGATAGACGGTTCGGCCTGACCTGGTATCAATTATACTCATATTGTTATGGAATGCGGCAGTGATGGCGTTATACATCAGGTAATCCCCGTAGGGACTGAACTGCAGGCGTGAAGTTCCGGTAAGGACCGCGCTTGACCACACCTGGCGCGCGGGAGACACTGTGAGATCAACCATTCTGGTATTCTCAATGCCCGAATTGCTGTAGGTAGTCACGAACCGATCATCGTCCGGACTGAATCCCCATCCGCCTTCCGGGACAGATGTCTGATATACGGTGCTGCTGTTGGATGCGAGTTTGACCGTGAGGTTGTAAGGGCCTGCTCCCGTCACGGTGAGTTTGTATTTTCCATTAGGGGATGTAAAGTCCGGTTTTACAGTTGGTGGAAATCCTTTGTTGGGATTAACGAATGGCCCAATGGTTTTACATCCGCAATCGGACCCTCCGTCAACCGTATAAAGGGTTGTCCCGGCCTGCCCTGATGCAATCCCTGTACCGGTATCTGTGGATGAAGAGGAATTAAGTTTAATCCCTGCCGGCAGTGGATTTTGTAGTGATAAATCCGGCTGGGCGAAGGAAAGATGCTGGCAGAAAAGCAGCGTAACCAGCATAACGTAATGAAACAGCGTTGAGTTTTTCATGGTTGATCTTTTTCCCTGATGAACAGACATTTGTAATTATTGTCAGTCTGATCTTAATGTTTAAAACCAAAATTCTGAGAGCACTTGCCTGGTGTGAGAAATAATCTGGAAAAGTAAATTATGCGTAAAAATGTAACTGGTAGGACGGATATTCGTTTATCCGGTTTTTCCCTGTCAGTGGTGGTTTGGAAAATAGCTATGTTAAAATTAATAAGAAATAATACACGCTGTTTATTGCTGATCATAAATAGTTTTCATGCAACGGGAGTAATAAATCGTTGTTCTTGCTGGAACTCTTCCTGGTGCTGGCTATCCCCGCCGGGGCACAATCCATAGGGACATTTCTTTTATCCAGGTATATGCAAACGGGTTTAATACCTTTCTTTATATTTGTTAACTTCAGACAGCCTGAAAAAAAGGGCTTTTGTTATGAAATAACGGTTATGAAGAACAAAGTGAAGGATTGAGAATGAAAGCCTTGATATGAGTTGAATCATATCCATCATGATAAAAATCGAAACAGACAAATGCAATGCCTGTGGACTGTGTATCAGGATCTGTCATGAGTATTGCCTTCGGCTGGAGGGTGACATCTTAATGGTTGACTATACCGTTTGCAGCACCTGCGCACAATGCATTGCGATATGTCCGAAACAGGCCATCAACTGGGACGATAACAAACCATCCCGCTTCGATCCCTCGCTGTATCCCGGTCCCCGGCAGCTTGAAGAACTGTTTATGGAGAGAAGGACGATCCGGGATTATACCCGCCAGAAAATTGACAGGTCAATACTGGAAGAGATTACAGGGTTTGCCGCCTATGCCCCGACCCATAATTTCAATTTCAGGGCGGTAATCATTGATGATGATGCTATTATCAAGCAAATCGATTACCTGATCTATGAATCCTCGGTTAAGATATACAAATGGTTCTATAAACCCGGGTTTATGCATTCATTGATCAAGCTTATTGCACCTTCCAGGGAATTCGAGTATCTCAAAGCCAGGCCTAAACTGGAAAATGTCGAAAAGAGAAACAGCGGATTCAAATCAAAACCCGCTGCCGTTATCATGATTGTCGGAGACAGGAGGGTCCCATTATCACTGGAAAGCGCGCAATATGCCCTCTACAATATTGATCTGTATGCGCAATCAAAAGGCATTGCATGCAGAAACCTTGTGGGTAATCAGATGATCCTGAACAGAAACAGGAATTTTAAAAAATCAATGGGGATAGGGAAACACGAAAAAATCTTTGCAACGATCACCCTGGGGTATCCCGCAGTGAAATTCAGAAATAAGGTGATCGGGAAAAGCATAAACATTCAATGGAATGCTTCAATTAATTGAAAATCCGACCAGGGAATATTCCATCAGAATGAAGTTGCTTTCACAAAATTAATTCGCCGCCTTTATTTTTCGTCCCTTTATTAATAACCAGAAAATAAGGACCACCTCTCCAATAAACGTAAACATGGAAATCGATATGTTGTAATGAGAAGACAGAAGTCTCCCGAAACCATCGGTCAGATAGCCCAATCCTGCCAGCAGGATAAGAATACCCAGGATCTTCCTCATATATCCTGCTTTAAACACCAGGTATCCAAGCAACAACAGATGAAAACCGAAAATAATCAGTCCGAATTCCCAACCATGTTTAAAGCTTTCAAGAAAGAGCATCACCTGGGCCTCTAATTGATCGGGTGTAAATACGGACAGGTAATCCGCTCCATTCAGAAGCTGCAAAACCTTAATAAGATCGAACAGTGCGATGGCCAGCATGGCTGCATAGACAATCCTGAACCAGGCGGTAAGCAGGGACAGGCTCCTGTTCACCGGTTTCAGGAAAACATACAGTGCCCATGCAACCAGGATATCAAGCACCGCCACAATCAGGAAGATGAAAATCCCCAGACGTAATAGTCCGTCTGAAGAGGCAATATTGCTGAAGGTCCCGGTCGGGTCGTCGGGGACCATGAGTCCATCCAGTATTGAAAAATTCGCGATCGGGGCCAGTATCGCCATGATTAACAGGCCAATTCCCGCGATGACGGCCGCATTCCCCGTCGATATGTCATGGATTTGACCGGATTTGTTTTCAGCATTCATAATAATAATTCAGGGTTGCAAATATCCACAGCGTGGAAAATAATGATTTTTTGTCCATCTTGATCAGTGTTTATGCTTTGACACAGTTTAAAAATAGACATTTTGTCCAATACTTTTCCATTTGACGGAAAGGATCAAAAGACAGCCCTGGTGTGCAGGGATAAGTTGATCTTTCCAGAAAAACATGCTATTTTAATGTCAGATTTCAATTAAACTAAACCAATGGTCCACAAAACTTTCTCAAGAAGAGAATTTATCATTACGGGTTCAATCGGAACCCTAGCCGTTGCCTCAGGTTTTTCACTTAATAAATCCACTCCGGTTGTAAGCGTGGTGAGAATAAGTGATGGTGATGTTGCTTATGCGGTCAAAAAAGCAATCGATTTACTGGGTGGGATAGAAGAGATCACACGCAACAAAAAAAGGATCATGCTGAAGCCAAACCTTGTGAGTCCCGATCCCCGGGCCACCACCAAACCGGAGGTGATAAAGGCACTGGCTTTATTGATGAAAGATGCAGGCAAGGAGGTATCAATTGGAGAAGGTTCAGCAGCAGCACCGGGATTTAATGCAACGGATCAGGCCATCTATAAGACCACTGATCCCGATATTCTGAATCCCATGCAACAATACGTATTCGACCAGCTTGGCTATACCGAACTGGCAAAATCACTGGATATCCCCCTGATTAATCTTCATACCGGTGAAATGGTAAATGTGAAGGTGCCCGGTGCATTTGTTTACGATGAGATTACGGTACATAAATCACTCAGTGAAACCGACCTGCTCTGTTCCGTTCCCATGATGAAAACCCATGTGCTTGCCACGGTAACCCTGGGCATGAAAAACCTGATCGGATTATACCCGGGTAATGCTTACTGCACGGTGAGATCCTGTGTGCATAATGCCTCATCGGAGAAAGGGTCCCCCGGAATCGCTTTTGAAATCCTGGATATGGTGAAGGCATGCACCCCCGGCCTGACTGTCATCGATGGATCAACGGCTATGGAGGGCAACGGCCCGTCATCCGGCGAGCTTGTGAAGGCCAACCTGATCATTGCGGGTACCGATCCACTGGCCACCGATATGGTTGCGGCCAGCATCATGGGATTTGACAAAAGTGAAGTGCCCACCTTTACCACAGCAATTAAATCCGGCATGAGCCCTGGCAGCCTGGAGCAGATCGAGATCAGGGGAGAAAAGATTGGAAATGTACAACTGGCATTCAAAAAACCGGAAATCGTGCCCTGGACCGATATCAACAGCTGGTTCGGAGCGGAGCAGATTTAGATTCTGATTTCAATACAGATTTGGAGTTGAGGCCGATAGCGGATGGAAAAGTCCCTTGAGCAATGCGTGTGGTTCATGTGTGCCAAAGAATCCAACCCCTTAGTCCTGATCCGGTATCCGGGGAAACGGGAGAAAGTAATTTTTTAAATTATCGGGTTAATTACAAAATTGTATTATGAAATTATCGGGTTGTACTGAAAATCAAAGCGCTTCTATGGGATTTTTACATGTCCATCATATGGAAATTGAGCACCCCGATAATGGCAATCCTGGAAATCTGGACCGAACACCAGGATCTTCAATGTGCGACTATTCTTCCATAAAACGCGTACCTTCGTTTTTTAAATAATCCCTATGAAAAAGACAATCTTTACAATCACTTTTGCTGCATTGACGATAAGCGGTTCTTCGCTGATTGCTCAATCGAACTACAAAATGGCAAATAAGATCCACGTCGGGGGTGAAGGAGGCTGGGACTATCTCACCGTTGATGAAGAAAGTGGCAGAATATTTGTCTCTCATGCAACTGTTGCACAGGTCATCGATATCAAGACCGGGCAACTGGTTGGCACAATTCCCGACACAAAAGGAATTCACGGAATTGCCCTGGCTTACGACCTTAATAAAGGTTTTACAAGCAATGGCCGGGACTCGTCCTTAACCGTTTTTAATCTTAAAACACTTGAAGTAATAACAAAAATAAAAGTGACCGGCCAAAATCCTGATGCAATATTATATGATAGCTTCTCAAAGCGGGTTTTTACAGGTAATGGAAGAAGTGCAAGTTTTTCAGTGATTGATGCTTTAAATAATAAGGAAATTGCCGTTATACCGCTTGAGGGCAAACCGGAAGCCATCGTCACTGACGGGAAAGGGAAAATCTATGTAAATATTGAAGATAAAAGCCTTATTCAGATAATAGATGCCGGCATGTTGAAAGTAATCAACAGCTGGCCAATCAATCCTGGAGAAGAACCCGGCGGACTGGCCCTGGACGCTCAGACTCATCTGCTGTTTAGCGTGTGCAGCAATAAACTGATGGTGGTTGTTGATGCAATAACCGGTAAAGTGATAACAACACTGCCGATCGGAGGAGGATGTGATGGCGCAGCTTTTGATCCGATGTATAAACGTGTATATTCATCCAATGGAGAGGGGACAATGACGGTGGTTCAGGAAGGAGACCACAACACTTTTAAAGTGCTTGAGACCGTTCAAACACAGCCGGGAGCAAGAACGATAACCATCGACAGGACTTCACACCACCTGTATTTGACGACCGCAGAGTTTGAATCGGCACCTGCTGCCGGTAACCGCAGGCCGCCTGTAGAACCTGATTCATTTGCAATTCTGGATATTGAAACGCTGAAATAGTTGTTTTTTATTCCCGATCAGGTTGTACAGGAAATTTTTGTCTGATCTCTTAGAGGTCTGATACTGAAATCTTCCAGTTTCTCCGTAAGCGCTGTACGATATTCAACAGCAGGTTCCATCTGGTTCAACTGTGCAAGGATGCTGCGGCTGTTTGTAGTGAAAATCCCAAACCGGACTTTTTGTTTTAAATTAGTTCCTGAATAACCTAATAATAGCCTGCTATGAAACAACTATTCTTTACCTTATTGATTGCATTTCCTTTTTATCTGAGCGCTCAAACGGCTAAAATTAAAATCGATATTGACCGAACCATCGGGAAAATTGACCCTAAAATCTACGGCGTGTTCATGGAGCCTATTCATTTTAGCGGGAGGAGAATGGGATTGCCCGACACCGTAAGTTTCAATACGCTTTACGGAAATTTGTACGATCCATCTTCGCCTCTTGCAGATGAGAACGGCTTCAGGAAAGATTATATTGATGCCATGAAGGAACTTAAAATAACCAACATGCGCTGGCCGGGAGGAAATTTTGTCATGGGGTATAACTGGCAGGATGGTATCGGACCGATGGAACAGCGACCTGCCCGAATAAATCTTGCATGGGGCGGAGTTGAAAATAATCATGTAGGTACGGATGAATGGTTCGCTTTAAATAAAGTCATGGGCAGTGAAAGTGTTGTGTGTGTGAATCTTGGCCTTGGCACCATTCAGGATGCATGCTACTGGCTTGAGTACTGTAATTATAAAAAAGGAACTTACTATTCCGATTTGCGCGCCAGCAATGGACATAAAGAACCATACCATGTAAAAATATGGGATCTCGGCAATGAAGTTGACGGCGCACCATGGGAACTGGGGTATAAAAGCGCAGAAGATTACGTCAAAATTGCAAGAGAAACTGCAAAAGCCATGAGATCCGTTGATCACTCGATTCAATTCGTAGCTTCCGGATCATCCTACTACGAGAGCACCGGCCAGTGGGTTGAATGGAACCGAAAAGTGCTCGCCGGACTTGGAGATATGATGGATTATATTTCCATTCACCGCTACTGGGATAGATCGGATGACTATTATACCTACATGGGTCAGAGCGCAATGGATTTTGAAGAGAAGATCAGAGTAACGGCTGCTGAAATTGACGCCGTTAGTGTAATGAACGGCTTTACAAACCCGATCTATATTTCAGTGGATGAGTGGGGAAGTATGCCGAGAAATTTATTGTCCGTTCTACCGGTGGCACAATGCTTCAATGCATTTATCCGTCATGCCGATATGGTTAAGATGGCAAATTTCACCCTGCTTACTTCGCTGCTGGGAAGCGACAGGGAGAAAGGAACATTCAAGACACCCTTGTTTTATATGTTCAAAGCATACTCGAATAACTGTCTCGGTAATTCTGTCGATACCTATGTTGAGTGTGACACATTCAATACCGTGAAATGTAAAGGCATTCCCTATCTCGACGCTACAACCGTATACTCTGAAGAAACCAATGCGGTTTACATTAATGTGGTTAACAGGCATATGGACAATACCATTACTGCTGATATAATTTGCAGCCCGGATGAGTTTGCAGGAAGGGCTGAAGCCAGCGTTATAAACGGCAACGAGCTTAAAGAACCTTTTACATTCGATAAGCAGGATCAATACAAACCTGTAACCAGGGAGATTAAAACAGAAAAGAATAAAGTGACCTTTTCATTCCCGGCACATTCATTTACTCAAATAAGAATAGCGTTGAAAAAACAATGATTATAAGTAGAATATTATTCGCCAGTATCCTGTTTGAAATTGAGTTATTATTTTTCTGTAATATTTTCAAACCACAGTTGATTTTTCTTCTTTGACGATTGACAAATCAGCAGCAGGCGACATAATTCTTATTCATACCTAATTGAATCGGCCGGATTGGTGCGTGCCGCTTTAATATTGAAGAAAAAGGTAGTTAATATTGCAATCACCAGAATCATTAAAGTAGGAAGGATAAAAATCCATAAATGGAGCTGGAATTTATAGGGGCCGGGGAAATGCTTATATAACCAGTAACCGGCTGGCCAGGCTACCAGGGATGCAAGTAATAGCAGCACCAGGTGTTCCCGGTTGAGCAGGGTAAAAATATTCAGGGAAGAGCAGCCATTGACCTTCCTGATTCCAATTTCTTTGGTCCTCCGGAATATGGTAAAAGATACCAGTCCCAGCAACCCGATTACAGCTAAAAAAATATTTAGAATGGAAAAAAATCTCGTTGTGTGCTGAATGGTTTCATATATTTTTATTATGCTATCCTGGGAAAATGCAGTGGTATATAGTATCAGTTCAAAAGGATCATCGGGGAACCATTCTTCCATTTCTTTTTTAATGATTTTATTAGCTTTGTTCAGATTCCCCGGCGTAACCCTGAAACTGAATGTCCAGTCACCATACATAGATCCGGTATGCAGCTGCATCATGCTGGGTTCAATCGTGTTGTACATATCACATTGATGGAAATCCTGAACCACCCCGATGATTTCAAATTTATTCTGATTCTGGTCTGATACCGTTCTGCCGATGGGATCATCCCAGCCAAAACTTTTCAACGCAGCCTCATTGATGATGCAGGCTTTACCTGGATCAGAAGGAAAATCCCTTGAAAAATCACGTCCTTCTACCAGATGCATACCCATGGTTTTAATGAAATCAAAGCTTACCATATTGTCACGTACAAATACCATTTCCTCCCCGGCTCCTTCAGGTATAATAAATTTACCGGAAAAGCTTATCAAAGGGATATGCTTGGATATGGAGAAATCACTTATTTCGGGATAAGCCAGGATCATATTCCTGAAGTCATCGTAGTTCACATCCTCCCGCGATACATGGATGCCGGTAAACAGCAGGTTTTCCTTGTTGAATCCAAGATCTTTGTTCATTACATATTTGATCTGCAAGCTGAAACTGAGTGTCAGTATTACCAGCAAAACCACAATGGCATATTGAAATGTAACCAGCACCTTACGCAGGCTGATTTTTTCTTTTTTCACCCTGTAAAATTCTCCCTTGAAAAGATTGATCGCTTTGCGGGATGCCATAAAAACAGCCGGATAGAAGCCAGATAATAAACCCGTCAGCATTGCGATCAAAGTGGTCAGAATAATAAACTGCCATTGTTGTGCATATGAAAATTCAATGGCTTTGCCGGTGATCCGGTTGAATTCCGGAAGAACAATTTCCATGAGGACATAAGCAAAAAACAGGGAGATCAGTGCAATGATCACGGACTCTGTCAGTAACTGGCCAACCAGCATCCTTCTGCTGGTGCCAAATACTTTCCTGATCCCGATTTCCTTCGACCTGACAGATGCAGTAGCAGTGTTCAGGTTAATATAGTTAAAGGATGATAGGAGCAGGATGAAAATACCAATCAGCCTGAACATAAATAAAATATAAATCAGGTCGTTCCTGTCGTTGAAACTCAGGTATAACCTGGAAAGCGGGCAAAGGAATATTTTCTCGGTTTCAGCATTTTTGTACTCTTTGAAAAGTTCCCGGATTTTTTTGTTAACCGCTTTGTAATCCTGGCCGGGTTTTAACAGTGCATAAGTCATATAAGTTCCTGACCAGCTGTTTTTAATATCATAAGTCTCTTCCAGGGTTGAGAGTGAAACGATGTAAGGAGGCCGTATGACCGAGTTCTCAGGCAGGTCTTCATATACCCCAGTAACCTTCAGGTTGTATTTTTTATCAATCATCACCGTCTTCCCCAATGTCTCTTCGTGAGGAAATAATTTTGAAGCCAGCGATTCGGAAAGAATCAGGGTATTGGGCTCAGTAAGCGCATTATTTATATCCCCTTCTGTAAAGTTGTAAGTAAAAATATCCAGGAAAGATTGCTCGGTGGAAATCCCTTTTTTTACATGAAACTGCCTGAGGGGTGAGGTGGAAAGGAACATATCCTGATTTTCACTCAGGATGGCAATTTTTTCAAATTCCGGGTAACCATCTTCCAGGAACTTCTTTGTTATACCCCTGGTATGAGGGGAAATCTCATTACCCTGCTGTGCAAAAAAACTCTGTTCATGCCTGCGCTGAACCCTGTATATCCGGTCATATTTTGTGTTGGACTTATCCCAGCTGTATTCATAATGCACATATAGGCTTGTGAGGATAAAAGCAAGCAGGCCGATGGTTAGTCCAATAACATTGATCAGGGTGTATAATTTGTACCTGAAAATATTGCGGAGGGCCAGTTTAACATTTAGAAAGAACATAATTTTCTATTATTTACAAGCCATCCTGTAATGCTGCATTTTTTGCTTCCTGATAAACGGATTTGAAAAATCTTAGATCAAAGAAATAAAATAAAAGCTCATCAAATTCCTTTGTATCTGAATAAATTTTAAGCTCAACAGGGTACTCATGATTTCGCAGAATGGGTGGATCCAATAAACCCGTTAACCTGTTGCCCGGCCAGGCATTTATGATTAACCTCAGGTTATGAGTTATGT
>Ga0307419_10000675_pt1 | contig 17428 bp, 26 predicted proteins | sample SalMarWE160230MG_2_FD_202512 | JGI IMG/M metagenome (GOLD analysis project Ga0307419, IMG submission 202512) | Salt marsh sediment microbial communities from the Plum Island Ecosystem LTER, Massachusetts, United States - WE1602-30 | ecosystem: Environmental > Aquatic > Marine > Intertidal zone... | reverse complement strand
CGCGCCACTACCCAATAAAAGCTCTTGGGAGGTTATCTCTGTTGATGAACTTCCGGATTCGATCCGAAATCTTGAGCACGAAGATGGTTATTCGATTCTGGACCATATTGCGTGGATGGAGGATCCTCAGTGTGAAGAGTGTGACTGATTTCGACCTCCATCCGCTCGTCTCGTCACTCCGTGGCGGGCGGAGATGGGCGCCGAAGGGCAACCAGGGGCCAATAGTGGCCAAACAAACGCGCGACAGGCGCAAGGAGATTGAGATGGATTACATCTGTAAAAATAAAGATACAGAGGCAAACGTAGGAACCGTTCGGTTTTCAGATTACAACAGCGCATATGCCTACGATCCGTCTTCGGTGGTGGCCGAAGACCGCGTGATTAAGCGAAAATGGTCCCATAAGGATCTTGTTTCCTGGCACGAGAATTTGCGCCGCGAGGCGAAAAACCTCGCAGAGAAAATGGGAGTCATCTGCGCAGATGACCCAGGCCGGTATGAGGAATCGCGTGATTCCCTTTGTGTCTTCGGGTATCTGCCGACACCTGAGGAAAAAATAGAAAACGCGATAAGGGAGGCTTCCGTCGCCCTGTCTAAGGGGTGGCTGGACCATGCGCAAGCTTCTATTCTTGAGGCGAAAGAACTTATATCGCTTTTGACCGACTGAATGACGCCGAAAGGCACAAGGGCCAACAAATGGACAAACAAGATTCCAATTTCGGATATGCGAGATACAGTGATTTATTAGTGGAGGTATTAAACGCCCTGAAAGTTAAACAATTACTCCGAAAAGAGTATGAGGACGACTACAGTGGGTATGTCGACGTAGACGCCCTATTGGAAGACGGTCGCGTATTTTCATACAAATACTGGTATGGGTCGTGCTCTGTGTGTGACGAATGGGAGGACCGTGAGCTTTCTGGCGACGAAATAAAAGACGAAATGATGCTAGAAGCAACAATTTTTGACAGTTTAGGAGAATACGAAAAATGGAGAAAGATGACCGACGAGACACCACGGGGTGGCGACAGCCGAAAGGCAGAAAGAGAAGAGACATGAAAAACTATGCTTTGGTCATGGCGGCCGTAATGGCCGTCGGGTGTATCGACTGCGAGATCATCTGCCCGGTGGATGATCTCGGGTCGGACGGTGGAGCTGAGATCGATACCGGCGCGGACGCCGGCACTGACACCGGCACGGATACAGGGGCATCGCCCTGTTCCTGTGAATATCCGGGGCCCGGGGGCGCGTGCCTCTGCACTGAGTGTGTCGACCACATTTGCGACCTGGACGATTGCGTGTACGTCGAGGATGCGGAACAGGTAGACCTGGTGTGTCCCCCTGGGCACCATTGCCGCCTGTACTGCAATCCGTACGACGATCCAGAGGGTTGCCAGTTCTCAGAATGCGAAGGGGAGCTCCTGACATGTAGCCGATACGGATGGGCCTGCGACGAGGTCTGCCCCAACACCTGATAATAGGATGACATAAATTAGGAGATGAGATGTCAGAAAACAAATGTGTCATTAACCCATTGGGAGTGTTTCTGTGCACTTCAAGAAAAATGGTAGACTGTAGCCACTTTTCGGATAGTGGAGCAGTAGTCAACTGCAAACACGTTTCGAATTTTGTTTGCACCTGCCGCGAGGCCAAAATAGAGGCGGCTCGGACCGCCGCAAAAGCATCCATGGATAGATGCCGAGAGAGCACTGACGCTGTCCTGGATTCGCTCAACAAGCTTGCATGGCTCGTCATGCAGGAGGGTAGCAATGAAAAACCGTAAGTCATTTTCGATCTACACGGCCGGGCCGCACCAGACGCGGCTCGATGAGCATGTCTGCGGCTATATCAGGGGTTTAATCCTGGAGATCATAAGGGGTGCGCCTGATGAGGTCGTGAAGAGGCATGGGCTGACGGCATATCTGGCAAGCCGCCCATGGATAGGTGTCAGCGTGCAGCGTATGTACAGGCTGCTTTCAGACCTGGGCGTTGATCCTTACGACCCTTTCGAGGAGATAAGAAATGAAGCGCAACAATGAGGAGCACCTGATACAGTGCGGAATCATCGACTGGTACGATCTACGATATGGCGACGGGATGCTGATTGCGATACCGAACGGAGGCGCGAGGGATGCGCGAACCGGAGCAGTGCTGAAGCGCGAGGGGGTCCGTGCAGGCGTGTGGGATTTGTTTTTGGCGAAGCCAGATCTGTGCGCGGGACACGGTCTTTGGATTGAGGTGAAGAGTCCCAAAAGACGCAACCACAAACTAGGCGGGCTGACAAAAGAACAGGCCGTCTTTATGGTGAAGGCGGAGGTCAACGGATATCGATACGAAGTTGTCTACACAACACAGGAAGGCATCAATGCGATTACGCGGTACTTGACGAGTTGACACGCCAATCGAAACGTGAGAGAGTGGTGGTGCGATGATAGTCTGCAACACTACCAGTCTCTCAAAGTGCTCCGGGTCCCAGTCTTACCACCCCCGAGGTAGCTGTCATCGCAGCCCGGAGCACTTTAAGGGGCTGGTCGTGTATTGGTGGTTCGACAGTGGATTGGTCTAACGAGAGATACGTCAGATTATACGTAAGAGAGACAGTCGGTGACGTGGCCCTCTCCTGGCAAGCCAGGGCAGTCTGGAAGGAAATACTACCGAAGTGTGACAGGGCAGGAGTGATTGGGCTTGGTAGACACGGACTCCGCGGACTCGCCGGACTGATCAGGATACCACGGGAAATTGTTGAAGAATATTTTCAGGAACTCATCGATGATGGTCGAGTGCGGATAACTGGTCAATACTTGATCGTTCCGAACTATATTGAAGCCCAGGAGGCGACACAGAGCGATCGTCAGAGGGCCGCTGAGAGTCGTTCACGCAGACGGGAAAAAGCGCTTCTCGGTGAAATTTTGTCACAAAACGTGACAGAAAATCACGAAACGAACCCTGGTGTCACGTTCAGTCACAGCGTGTCACAGCGTGTCACTCCGTGCCTTCCTAACCGTGCCGATCCTAACCTTCCTACCCTAACCAAAAAAAGAAAAGCGCGCGCGCGCGCGTCTTACTCTGTCGAGTTTGAGACGTTTAGATCATCGTACCCAAGGCACCGCCTCGGGGGGAAGGCACAGGACTGGAAGAGCTGGCAGGTGGCGAAGGCAGCCGGCATGACGGCGGAAAAGGCCGAGAAGTACCTCGGCTTCTGGAAGAAATCACCAAAATGGGAGCGTGACAACGGCTCGTACATCGTGGCGCTGTCCCGGTGGCTTCGAGAAGGCTACTGGGAGACGATTCCAGCCGATTTCGAGCCCAGGCCTGAGACCAGGGCCGAGGCGATGCGGCGACGGACTGTAGAGGCTCTCAGGCAGGACCAGAAGGATGAGGACCGTGGACTCTTCTGAGGACAGCAATGACCTGGCTAATCAGCAACGCACTGGAGAGGGCCTACGAGAGCTCGCATTGTTCGCAGGCGCCGGCGGAGGGATACTCGGTGGACACCTCCTCGGCTGGCGCACTGTATGCGCCGTCGAGCGAGACGTCTACTGCGCGGCCGTTCTGGCGCAAAGACAAAATGATGGAATCCTGGCCCCATTCCCTATTTGGTCTGATGTGGAGACATTTGACGGACGACCATGGCGAGGCCTTGTTGAGGTTGTATCGGGAGGGTTTCCGTGCACCAACATATCGTGCGCAGGAAATGGGGAAGGTATCGACGGACCGGAATCAGGTCTTTGGCGGGAAATGGCAAGAATCGTCGGTGAAGTTCGACCTCGGTTTGTCTTTGTGGAAAACTCACCGATGCTTATTCGACGAGGTCTTACCAGAGTCCTCAGTGACCTTGCCGAAATGGGGTATGACGCGCGATGGTGTTGTGTATCGGCGGAAGACGTCGGAGCGTCCCATATCCGCGACAGGATATGGATACTTGGCCACACTGACGAGTACGGGGAATCAGACGTGTCCATCGATGCAGAAATGGCCAGGGTGCCAAAGACTGATGAAGGTGGTTATGCCGACGATTCGGGCATCCGACGCAGAAAAATCCGGAAACAAAACGGAGGCATCAGAGAAACATGGAGACCTCCGAATGGGTGGCCCCATGAACCCGACGTGGGGCGAGTGGTTTATGGGATGGCCAATAGGGTGGACCGCATTAGATCCCTCGGAAACGGCCAGGTTCCTCGAGTGGCGGCGGCGGCATGGAGGATTTTGAATGACTCAGACTGACCACGGGACAGTGCGTGTACTCCTGGACGCGATTGAGCAATGCTTTCAGGGGCGATTCGAAGTCCGTCCCAAGACCGACGACTCGATTGGCACGGTACAGGTATGGTACCAGCTGCTAAGAGACCTTCCTGCTCGATGCGTGCTCGCTGGTGGCTACCAGCTCCTGTCCGAGCTCAGACACCCACCAAGCCCCGGGGAGGTGCGCCAGTCGGCCCTCGACATCCAAGACGGTGCCCTGGCACCACCTTCGCCTTGGATGGCCTGGGAGCGCGTCCTGAGCGCTTGTGGCGATGGTATGCTAGACATCCACGATCTGACCGCCGAAGAGTCCCGCGCCCTAAAAATGGTTGGTGGATTGTTTGGTGTCAAAAGCTCGCTCACCCCATCGTACGACCGGAAGCAATTCTGCGAGGCGTACGAAGCAGTCATGCGAGAGCGACGGAAAACGATCGGTGCCATCCCGGAGGTCAGGGCGGTTGTCGACGACCACGCGCCGAGACTCCCGGAGAGAAAATCAGAAGAGGTCGCCGACGACGACGACATAGAGACTAGGCCAGCATCCCCGGAGGAGATCCAGGAGATGTTGAAAAAATTTAAATTTACCAACGGTGGATGGCGATGAATGAAATCAAAAAAGGTGACTGGGTGTATTCTAAGCAATCTGGGGGTCAAGTATTTCAGTGCAAAGAAGTGCTCAGTGGAGAAACAGGAGAAGTATTTTTTGGTGGTAGGCATTTGTGGCGCAGCAAATACTGCCATCGCCTAGATCCCCTGAAGCCAGGAGATAAGCTCGATCCGGGAGACCGGGTTGCGGTGATTGATAGGTCTCTTGATAACGACCCAGGACTCGGAACAATTCATCGTGTCATAGAGTTTTCGGCAGAGGCAAGAAGACTTCATATAATTGATGCCACCCAATTTGGCTGGGTCATGGAGTTCGGGCAACTAGCCCTCCTACCGAACTGCGCCCAGGACAAACGGTCAAAACCGGAAGACACTGAAAATGTGCTCATGAAAATACGTAGAAACCTAGATTGCGAATTATGCTCCACGCTTTTGAATGAAGGACGAGAGGCGGTCGGGGTAAATCCAGAGCAGGCATCCCCTTGCCCGCACCCTGAGTGGGAGGGTACCTGGGACTACCTTGGGGATGGATACCGCGTGGAGTGGAAGCATACCCGGTTTGTCACTTCGCGAATCCATGGCACAGAAGTAGTCGGCGGGTGGGCACCTGGTGAGTTCTGGAAGCAGATAGAGCCCGCTATAAACGCCTCGACCGCCGGGCCGAAACTAGAACGTCCGAAGAAACACGGTGGAATCAAAACCCCATGGGACCCCTGGGAGGTATAGAGAGGATAGGTATAAAATATGTCGACGAGAGCAACGATTAAATTCACCGACGGAGACGAAACATACTATGTCTATCGACACTGTGATGGGTTCCCTGACATTGTGATACGTGAAATCCAATATGCAATCGATAAATCAAAAGGTCGATGGTCATACGCAGAGACTGGATGTCTGGTAACTATGTTCTTGGCGCTGAATTACGACCCCGACAAAAAACGGCTCCCAGAGTATCATATTTCAAGCGGATTTGCCGGTGACGAATCATACCGGTATTTAGTTAAGTGGAATGAATCAACAAAGGAATGGGTTGTGAATTTATTTGATTAGAAAATAGGTGAAACATGCTGAGAGAATTCCTAATCAAAATTAATGTGCCTGAGTGGGTTACACATTACTCAATCGACGCGGATGGAGCAATGTATTACTATGAAGAGAAACCGGAGGTCGACGAAGACGAAGACGATACGATGTGGATCGCGAAGGGTAGAATAGAGTACTCAGGGATAATACTTGAATCGAATCTATTTGGCGACTGGCGCGAAACCCTGCACGAGATCAAGCGGTCCGCATGAGTGGTCATCACATGGGCTCCGAAGAAGTACAGAATCATCTTGGACTCGTGATCAGAATTGCAAAAAAATACCAAGATCTCGGCGTTGACCTTGATGACCTTGTCCAGGAGGGCATGATTGGAGTGATGGTAGCAATTAAAAATTACGACCCCGAGAAGGGAGCATTTTCTACGTATGCTTCCCTATGGATAGCGCAAAAAATTCGGAGATATGTGGAAAATAACTCCAGAAATGTGCGGCTCCCAGTGTGGGCCGGAAGGGCAAAATACCAAGCTGCCAGATATGCTGAGAGGCGACGAAGATTGACCGGAAGCTTTCCAGGGCTGGACGAAATAGTCGACAACGTCAGACTTGGTATATCGAAAAAATATATAAAGAGCGTTGTGTCTACTGGGTTTCATCACGAATCGTCACTTGACGAACTTATCGACGATTCAAGGACGCTTCACGATGTCCTTGCCAGTGATTGCGAGCAGGCAGATTTCGAAGCGCACGAAAATCTCAATATCGCGATGCAGACGCTCTGCGAGCGTCACCGCGATGTCCTGATAATGCGATATTTTGAGGACAAGACGCTCGGTGAGTGCGGCAAACACTTCGGAGTTTGCCGTGAGAGAGTACGCCAGATCCAGGCTGACGCGCTGGCTGAGTTGAAAAAAACAATCGAATCCTTGACACAAGAACCTGGAAATAATATAGTGTGCCTGAGGGAGTGCGCCCGGTGACCAAGGAGCAACACGTGAAACACAGGATATCAGACTGGCTCACACAGAGAAGCACGTGGATGGCTTTCGGAGCCGCCGCAATCGTCGTCGTCGCAAGGCTAGCCCCCGACTACGTCGACGTGTGCGCTGGAGTACTGTCGGCCTTTGGATTGTTTGTCCGAGACCGCCAGTTGTCACGCAACGAACGTTTAGCAACGGCGCGGCGTCGCCGCGCGTCGCGGTGAGTAGCGACGGCACGGCATTCCGTGGCGAGGCCTAGCAATGGTGTCGCCGTGCGTGGCCCAGAATCGCATAGCAACGGCTAGGCGTTGCTTCGCCAGGCATCGCCAGGCACAGTTCCGGCGGGAAGTAAAACACGCACCTTTTTGGGATTGAGATCATGGACTACACAGAAATCCATCGAATGGACGACGAACTTTCGATCGAGATTGGCATATCAATATGCCACTCAAACGAGTGTCCAGATGGGTGGACGCTGCTGGATCGAGCCAACGGTATCCATCGGTTTTACCGCACTATTCGACTTTCGGATTGCAATTTTCCGGACACTAACCTAAAATCTTAGGGTGTTGCGGGCGGGGCTCGGGATGATCCTCGTCTTGCCCTTGCACCTGGAGGACATTTTGATCCATACCCACGAGCTCAAGCTGTCGGCGTCTAAGCTGTATTTCACCTGTCGATGGTGCAAAGCACGACATCGGATTGACAGTGAGACACTGTCGGAGTTCAGTGATTTTGAGCGCAAGCGATTCGGACCATACCAGTCTGACGATCCAATTGTGATATCAGTCTCAAAAATTTCTGCTGCAAGAGATTCGCTTCGATAGGACTGAACGATACCTAAAACAAAACGATCATGAATAAAGAACCGCGCGCAGGAGAATACTACTGTAGGTATGATTCTTTAGCTGATCCCTCTGGATTGATAGAGCACCCGAAGAACCCACATCTCCACCCAGACAAACAGGTGAAGGCCCTGAGCCACGTCATAGACCTCGTTGGATGGCGCAACAATGTCGTTGTATCAAAGGCGTCAGGGTTCATCGTGTACGGGCACTGTAGACGCCTGACAGCTATTTTACGAGGTGAGCTTGTACCTGTAGAGTATCAGGACTTCGGGAGCGAGGCGGAGGAGCTTGCAGCACTTATGGCTGACAACCTCATACCTGAGCTCGCCGAGAATGATGCTGAGTTGAAGGCTTCGAATCTTGATGAACTCAGTGAACTTGATTTTGACATCGCTTCGCTGGATGATGATCTCGAACCCATGGAAGATGATGACCCAGAGATTCCTGAAATTGAGATCTCTGACAAGCTCTCGCTTGAGAGAGTAACGCTGTTCGTAGAGGAGCACATCAAGCCAGATGTCATTGGTCAGCTCCGCGCAATCGTTGATAAGTACGAAGACGGACTGCTTCGGATAGTGACGTGAAAGTGACTTCGGTTGTGTTCGGTGGCGGAGTGTCCACCCTCGGGATGGACGTCGTTGTCAACAAGCTTTCCTCCGTGAAGGATGTGGAGTTGACTCGGTTCACCGGTCGTGTGAGTGAGGCGCGGGACGCCGATGTTCTTCTGGTTTCGTTGTTTTGGTTTCAAAACATTCTGGACTATATGTCGTTCCTGAAGAAGTTTGGTATCGACCCAAATAAGCGAAAGCCGATTATCATCATTGGCGGTATATCTGCTGCGAATACGCGTATCCTTCATGGCTTGTTCCACTATGCTGTGCTCGGAGATGGAGAGTCGGTGATATGCGACCTCGTCGACAGCTTGGATTCCGGAGATTGTTCGCAGATAGAGGGTGTTGTCCGGGATGGTGATATTACCGAAAAACGGTTCGTCCATGAAAAGAACATCCCAGCATTTGGCTATGTCGAAGACAGAGGGAACAACACGACGCGCATAGAGATTGCACGTGGATGTCGATACAAGTGCGATTTCTGTCAGCTCGCACACACGAAGCCGTATAGGGAGCAGCCCATAGAGATCGTCAAGCACCTCCTGACAACGGCGAAAACGAAGAGTGTTGGCTTGTTCGCTCCTGACCGTAGTGGATACAAGGACCTTGATGAGCTCGAGAGGGCCTGTGTTAAGCTCGGAAAACACAACACGGCAGAGGATCTCAGGCTCGACAAGGTGTCTACCATGAAGACCGTGAGCAAGCTCAAGTTTGGCGTTGAAGGATTCACGGAGGCTTCTAGAAAGCGTTTCCGCAAGGTCGCCACAAACGAGCGTTTGGTCAATGGGTTTCGGCACATCTTTACAGATCTTCGGAAGCCGAACGGGAAGAGGCATACTACGGCCACGATGTACCTCATCGGAGATCTACCGGGTGAGACACCTGAGAATGCTACGGAGCTATGGGAGGTGATGCAGGAGGCCGACAGATACTGCACGCCACCGTTCACACTATTTCTGACGCTCAACTCGTTCTCTGCGAAACCGTTTACGCCTATGGAAAAGTCCGGCATCCATCCATATAATGACTGGAACAAGTTATGGGCAGCAAGGCCACGTTTTAAAAATATCACAATAGCTGGCCGCGGTGGAATGCTCGGACCTGCGAACCGTATCGTTCACATGATGACCGCACGAGGAGACGAGCGCCTAACTAAGCTGCTGTTCTGGATAGCAAACGACGGAATGAAGCTGTTTAGGGATACGTCAGAGTCGGCTGGAAGAAAACTTGAAAGGCTCATCAAAAAACAGGGTGTTGATCCAGAGTCAATCTATGGTGAGCTTGGAGAATCAGACAATCTCCCGACTTCGGTATATTCAGTATGAGAGATCAAAAGGAATTCAAAGCTGCGCTCGAGCTCGCCCGGGCAGAGCGCATGGACAACGTAAAATCATTCATAGAGCGAAAGTGTCATCTGACAAATGAGCAACGACTTGAGCTCATGAATATAGTTTTGGACGATTCAATAATCCAGTGGGCCATGGCTACTGTGGCCGGTAAAACAAAGGGTCTTGGTGCGTGGAAATTTAATACAGAAAGTGCCATTGCCAGCATTGATCGCATCGAGGATAAAATGGGACTCTCAAAGAGCAAGGGCACGAAGATTGTATTCGGGATCATCCCCGATGAGTCAGGCGTCGATACCGAACTAGATTTGGACGATGACATCCAGGCATAGACGGAAATGAATGAATGGCGATCTGGTATCGGGTCTGGTGAACCCCTGGGATCCGAGCGTACTCGACAAGACAAAGAAGCAGCGTCAGTACCTCTGGAACCTGCTGAAAAAGCCGCTCCCGGACCGTCGCCGTGCGGTCGCACACTTTGTCGGTGGGCGCCACTCCGCGAAGACTGCGACGTCTGTATTGGCCCTGTGGGAATCTGTTCACAATATCAACCCTGGGCTTCAGCACTTTTGGTCTGCGCCGACACTCAAGGAGCTGAAGAAGAGCTTCGTCCAGGCGTGGAAAAAGGCCGTACCTCAAGAGCTCTGGAAATATAATCAGTCCGACCATATTATTTATTACAATAATGGAGAGGCCATATCTCAAATAGATTTATTGGGCAGGGACGCATACAACTCTAACAAGGACGCTGCGGGTCGTAGCCAAAATTATGCGGCCGGATTCTTCGATGAACTCGCACTGGACCGCACCGATAAGAGTTGGAAGGCTATGTTTGAGTCCGTGCGTGAGCCCCTAGCTAATCGACTCATGATCGGCGTATCGACCACACCGAGGCTCGGCTGGTATCAGCGCGTGGTGCAGCGAGGCGTAGAGCGCGGCAGGGCGACGGTCGTGCATGCAACCTCGTATGACAATTGTCACATACCGCCCAGCATGGTTGAGGACTTTCTCGACAACGTCGACCCATCGTACGCGGATCAGGAGGTCTACGCGCGATGGGTCGCGATGGGCAACAAGATTTGGGATCACGCCGATCTAGTCAAGCGCTGGCCGGAAGGCAATATGCATCCACATGCCTACACGCCTGCCCTGCCGTACATGCTCGGGTGCGACCTCGGGGCGAGGAGTGCATGGTTGCTCGTACAGACGGTGCCCGGTAATCCTCTGTCCTTCGGCGGTACCGATGTGGACGTAGCCGTTGCGCAGTACATCCCTAACCACGGCGACACGGAGAAAGTCGTCAGAGAGATACACGCAAGGTATGGCCCGCCAGCTCACATCTACCTCGGTGCGGACGCAAACACCGGTGCGTACCAGACGGACGGCAGCACGGCGATTCAGGAGATGCGAAGCCTGGGATGGATGTGTCCAATCACGCCCATCAGAGGGCAGCAGCGCTACAAAGACGTGCAGATGAGATCGGCAAAGGTGGCACTGTGCTCCGCGAAGATGAATCGTATTTTCTGCGTGTCCGATAGCATAGACAAGCACACGCACATGGCTGATGAGACACACGGATTTCGAGGAATCAAAGAGGTTCTGTTGCAGGATATGTGGCTTGATAAAACTACCCATACCGGCGGGTTCCTACCGAAGGGTGGAGATGACCCTCTCGGTCTAGAGCACATGCGTGATGCGTGGATGTATCTCATGATCGGCGTTCACCCAATACGCGGTTTTGGCGGTGAACTCGAGAGGAAAGTGGCTTGATAGACTGGTACCGAAATCGCTATCGTGATGTTGTCCGAGACTCACTGCGCACTCTAAAAAAATCAGAGAATGACTCGTGGAGAGCGACGGTCAATGATGCTGTCCGGTGGTTCAACCGTGACGGTGACGTCCAGATGCTGCGCGATGCGATGGTTCAACGGTTCGCGACCTATATCGAAAAGGAGTCGCTGAACCCTGACGCGAATTACCCTGACGGTTCGACCCAGTGGGCGTGGACCATCAGATCTGGGAATCCGCTCAATGCAAATGCCATTGGGCGCCAGCTCCGGTTGAGAGATGACGCGGCTATGGCCATCGATGCCGGCCACGTTGAGGCAATCAACACAGGCATCGGTATCAGGATCATTCAAACTCTCGGAACGCTGCATACAGAGCCTGACGCGGTATTTCAATTCGTAGCCAAGGGGACTGATGATACAGTCGACGACGTCGAAGATCTGATGTCTGAGGTTCGCCAGGCCGGCTCGTTCCAGCGCTACGCCACCGAGATGGATCTGATCAGCTGCATGGTTGAGAGCGCCTGGCTGCACATCTACTACAAGGGGAATGAGCTCCGATATGACGCGCTCCCGCCGAGTGCAGTTTGGATCAAGTACGGAAGCAAGATCGTCTATGTTGATGCTGATGGTAACGAAACCTCATCGTGGGTCGACTACCGAAGCGGAGACCTAGACGATGCAAGCGCAATCATCATCCAGCTGGCGTCAAACAAGGGGGACTACGACAGCTCCCCCGATAAGCAGCAGTACCTCGCCTATGTTGGTTGTTGTGATGATATGCCAGAGGGGCGATACGTCATCTACAGAGCTCGTGAGCCTTGGCCCATACCTGATGGAGACACGCGAGAGGAACAGGATGATATAGAGTACGAGCACATGGAGGGGAGCGAACGTTGTAACCCGCTGACGTGGCTCAGACACCATGGCACAGACAGAGAGCGCGAGTTGGTTACGACTGAGTATCCGCTGGTACTTTGGAGGGGAGGGCATCGAGTTTTCACGAGCGACTTTCCGCCGATCACCACGAGCCTTTACGAGGAATGCCTCGAGCTCGAAATGGGGTGGTCAAGGGTACTCCGATACGCACTCGCCGGAGCGCAAGGCGTCAACCTACTGAAACTCGCCGATGGTGAGATTCGAGTACCGAAGTCCCTGGAAAATATTCTAATTGGCGAACGAGACTCATACGAAAAAACCGGTTGGCCAGCATCAAACGCTAAAGACGCGTCTGATGTTATGGCCGTCATCACGGAACAGGCTGGCCTCGGTTTCAACTGCCCGGGTTATCAGATCGTCGGTCATCTGGCTGGAAACAAGGAGTGGTCAGGTATCGCGCTGGCAATTCAGACGGCGCCACTGACATCGTTTAGATCAAAGCGATACTCGCTCAATGATGATGCAATGACGCGCGCATGGGAGATTGAGCGCGCACTGCTGATCCAGGGGCGAAAGGAAGCCCGCGGGCTTCTGACAGGAGATGTCGAGCAGCGATGGGATCCCGGCAAATGGCGCATGCCTGGCAGTGAGCTCGAGGAGCTTCAGTCGCAGAAGGAGGCCCTCGATCAGGGCCTCGACGACCAGGTGATGGCCGTCAAGCGCCGGCATAGACTGAAGACTGACTCAGAGTCAGAAGAACTCATCGAGACGATGAAAAAGCGCGATCCAGGGTATCCGGACAATAAGACGTCATCGATGTTTGATCTTGGTGGACGCCAGCAACGCGATGAAGTCACGTCAGCACAGGAAGACGATACAAACATATCTATTCCTGATTCTCCGATTGACGCCACCGCCACCGCCACTGAGGATGTCCAAAAGCAAGCCCTCAATGGTGCGCAAATCACTGCAATCGCCGACATGGCCAGCCAGGTCGCCAGGGGAGAGCTGACGCCTGAGGCAGCGATAGAGATACTCGTCGTCGCAATACCTGGGCTGGATAGGGAATCGGCAAAGAGGATGGTTGGCACAAGGGTTCAGCAACCAAATGAGCAACGAAATATTGAACAAGATGTCGGAAACACTCAAAACCAACAAGAGGAAGAAAATGGAATTTAAAATGTCGGTTATTTCGGCGATCATTGGAATCATGCTAGGGCTGGTCGTTGCCCAGGCGTGCTCATCGACTCAGTTCAGCGTCGACAACCCGGACTCTGTCAAGACTGGACAATGTGCAGGTGTTTGCACCGCCATTGCCGGGGCTCACTGTTGGACGTCGAGGGGCGTAGAGCAAATCCTCGGTCCAGCGGTCGAAGCGGCGACATGTTTCGAACGGTGCATGGCGAACAGTGAGCTGTCCATCAAATTGCAAATGGACTGCATCATGAACGCTGATGCTTGCGAGGCGCTTGACCAGTGCATGACAGTGGAGTATAAATAGGACTCCATCGCTTCGGCCGGGGAGTCGCACTCCTCCCCATGACTCCCCGGCCGCCCTCTTATCATGGTAGACTTACACGACAGGATAGCCGAGGCGTTTGCTGACGCAGACGGTGTCGGAGAGGACAACTACAGGGCGTTTTCGCGCCGATATGCTGAGTTACTTTCGTCGACTAAGGATAGAGACGAGGAGCTGTGGCTTCGACTCGAGGCGCCAATCAACATCACTATAGGTGCGTTAGAGGCAATACCTCCACCTCAACGGCTGGCTTCGGAGCAATGGACTAAATATCTGACGCTGGTCATATCCGCTGCTAGACGACAGGCGTTTCTAGAGGTTCTAATGCCTCCAATACTAGACGTGCGCGACCAGCATACACAGCGCACACTCAGCGCCGCTAAGCGTATGTCGCGTGGCGAGCTGAAGTCGGAGGCCAGAGTCCCAACAGCGACGTTCAGGGCTGCCGCTGAGCGCCGAAAGTCAAAGGGCGAGTAGGGTGGCAAGGGCAACCAGGAACGCTCCTAAGCGGGCGCGAAGAACGCCGGCAGAGAGGTCGAGGAGATTTTCCGACAACCGACTCCAGTCTCCAACGATTGACTGGACATCTGGCGTTCCTGAGCAATTTAGATTTCCGTCGTCTCGAGATCTCAAGGGGATGTCAGTTGCCGAGCTAAACGCCTACCTCGAGCGGTTCGGGATTCTAGAACCGTGGCAGCAGGCAAAGGTGTCGGCCGCTGGATACGTCCAGAGAATGACGAGCATCCCACCGGGGAGCGAAGCTTTCAAGGCCGAGGTATCTCGCCTAGTAGGGCTTGATAATCCCCGCGGTGCACTGTCGCTGACGAGGAGAGCCTACAGGGAGCTTTCGCTCGTCGACGCTGTGAGCGGTGGGGCTCGTGAGTACATCTGGATCTCTGACGGAGATGAATCTACATGCGCTAGATGTGGGTCACGCGGAGGAGATATAGACACACTGGCGGGGCACGCGAGAAAGGGCTTACCTGGCCCCGGGGTATGCGAGGGAGGGGACTACTGCCGATGCGAGCTCGTTCCGGTTGATTGATGTTTACGTTGACTCTTGAAACACGTGGCTTACAAACGCTACAGGATGCACTTGGGGCGCTCCGTAGGCTGGGTGCTGTTCTGGGAGCCGTAGAGCTCAATAGCCATCCACGTGAGGATTCCGAGACTACCAATGCTGAGATCTTGCAGTGGCTCTTATACAGTGGACGTGATTTTATAACTTCATCGCCGGATGACGCAAATGAGATCGCGAAGGCCTCCGCAGATGAGTTGGAGAGGCGCCTAGGGGATAAATTTTCCGAAGAGGCTTTTTGGCACAAGCTTGATGAGAGGCAACAGCAGTCTGGCAAAAAGTTGAACAAGGATGAGCGGAGAAAGCAGCAAAAGAAATTTGCGAACGAGCTCGCCGCTGCAATCCTGAAGTCGGCTATGCTAAAATATATGGAGCAGGTGTCCTCACGCATCGATTATGGTAGGACAAATAACCCTCCGTTCGAAAGGCGTCTTAGCGAGCAATACGAAAAATGGAAGCGAAATGTATTTGGATTTGCATATCCCATAGGAAAAGCCACTGGACAGTTGATTGACAACCTGAACCAATTTGGGATCGGGTCTCGAAATATCAGGCTCAAGAAATCGTAACCATCGCCCGGTAATCGCTGGCATCGTATCTGCCGCCGGGCCATAGCCCTGACGACGCGCGCAAGCGTAGGGTGGCACCCTTATAGCCGGAGGAAGGCATGTTTATTCACAGGCGACTTCTCGCTCCTGAGGGCGAGGAGCCAACAGCAACATCACCGCAATCACAACCAACGGCACCAGGCGAGACTCCAGCGCAAGGGCAGGAGTCATCACAGGAAGAAGCTGACTTTCCAGGCAAGAAGCATATGGCCGAGGAGATCGTTCGTCTCAGAAAACAGAACGATGAAATCTTGGCGAGGCAGAAGGCCGCGGCCGACGAGGCAGAGCGCAAGCGCCTCGAGGAACAGGGGAAGTGGCAGGAGATCGCGGATCAGGAGAAGGCAAAACGGGAACAACTCGAGAAATCCCACGCGGCAGAAACACGCCGATGGGAACTCGAGAAAAGGCTCGTCGGTCTCCCGAAGCTGGCAATCTCAGGGGCAATCGCTGAGTGCCCACCCGATGCCAACATTGATGAGTACACTGCCAAGGTCCTCGAGGACAACAAGGCGCTTCTCATCGGCACAGTGGAGCCACAGAGGACAATCGCGCAGGGTGGCCGAGGTAGTGTTGCAGGTGGAAATTGGGCGAACGATAGAGCGCTCATAGAGCGGGTGGAAAACGGGGAAGTCGTAAATCCGAAGGAACTGGATGCTGCCTACTCTAGGGTACTGAAGTACCAGTCCGAGCACGATGGAAAGCGCCCCTGGTAAGGAGAAGAAATGTCTGGAGATCTGTACACTGCGTACAAAAACACAGCGTACCTACAGCAGGTGCGAAACAACATCTGGTGGAACTCGTGGTTCTTGAACCAGAGCTACTTCCCGGTAATCGGGGAGCGCGAGTGTCCCGGGGGTTCAACGATCCCGTTCCTGATCGACTACTCAACGTCGACGAATGCCGAGCAGCGGGTAATTGGAACTCCGATCCCGAACCCCGACACGATCAACACGGTTGCCGCAGCCTTCAACAAGGATTACTACCACGCGAGTTCGAAGGTGGCCGGTATCACGCGACAGCAGCTCACAGTCAACTACAACGGATCGGTGGTCCCCATTGATCCGAACATGAAATCGATGCAGACCGCCTCGAAGAATCTCGTCGACCTGATTTCTACGACGATCATCGCGGATCTCATCACGCAAGTGGATAGCGCCACAGCGTTTTCCGATTCTTCGCTTGTGAGATCTACGTACGGGATCGCTGCATACGAATCTGCGGTTGGCGGTGCTCAGACACTGGCGCTGTTCGAAGACGGGATCGAATACCTTGAGGACGTAACCTATGGCCCAATCGCCCACGAGGATCTGGTCATCATCATGGCCAGGAACCAGAAGACGAATCATGCGCGCCTCGTTAGCGGGGTTGCGTATCGAGAGACGAACAGCTCGTCAGAGTCCAGAAGCGCGATTGACGGTGGTACCGTAAATCGCGTGATGTCTTTTGATGATGTGCCTTTCCTCATTCTGCCTGACTTCACCAACACGACCATTCTGATCGTCCCGAAGTCCTCAATCAAGGTTTACGTCCACGAGGATCTTCGCTTCGTAAAGAAGGATTTGGATGAGGACGCTGAGGCGGACTACGCTCTTATGGGCGTCAACATCGTCATGGACAACCCGCGCTGTGGTGTGAAATACACCGGCGTGACGGCGTAAGGAGGAATCATGACTGCAACAGCAACTCTCATAAGCGGACCCTCTACGCAGTTTGGTGGAATGAAATCGGCTGTGTTCTCGGTGGCGTTCACGAGCACATATCCCACTGGTGGTGAGCCGATCAATTTCACCACGACTGCGAATGGAGGATTCACGGAGGTCCACGGGATCATCTCTGCGGGTAACGATACCCTGGCGGACAATGCCTACAGTTTCGAAGCGGTT
>Ga0307419_10000672_pt1 | contig 17447 bp, 12 predicted proteins | sample SalMarWE160230MG_2_FD_202512 | JGI IMG/M metagenome (GOLD analysis project Ga0307419, IMG submission 202512) | Salt marsh sediment microbial communities from the Plum Island Ecosystem LTER, Massachusetts, United States - WE1602-30 | ecosystem: Environmental > Aquatic > Marine > Intertidal zone... | reverse complement strand
TTCTTCGAATGTACCAAAACCACCGGGCAATGCCAGGAAAGCATCGGCGGCTTCTATCATGATGGCCTTGCGTATATGCATATCATCCACGATGCGCAGTTCGGTCAGATTTGGATGTGCCAGGGCTGGCGTGTTAAAAAGACGAGGCAGTATGCCAATCACCTGCACGCCACCGGCGAGCGCCGCATCTGCGAGGAAGCCCATCAACCCCGTCCTTCCTCCTCCGAATACCAATTTTAAGCCGCGCTTTGCCACAGATTCCCCCAATGCCCAGGCAGCATCAAGATAGGCATCATCGATCGAGTCGCTGGATCCACAAAAGACACATATTTTTTCCAATTGCATTCATGCTGTAGGATTAACCCTCTTCAATTCCAAATCTGACAATCGTAAGGGGCAATTTGATCTCTGATTTATTACCACATCATTTAATAATTATTCGCCGATCGCCGGAGAAAATCCCGCCGCAATCGGTTAGAATAACACCCTGAGGCGCATCGCTATCGTGTGAGGGTTACTACGTTGACTTCGCTGAATTATATCTTACAAATCGTATCAGCCAGTAAAGACAAACTCGCTCGGTGATCAAGCGGCTTTCACAATAACAAAATTACGCAGCAATGTTTACAACGAACGCTGATGTTTGGTGTTAGCATCTTAGGCAGGTTTTTCTTGACATCCAAAACGCAGCCAACCTGCAGGAAGACGCCGGCTGCAGGAGAAATCTGCATCACAGATCGTTTTCTGAGCTTTCGACCCTCGCACTCGAACCACTTTGATGGATTTCGGATTAAGCGGGACGATTTCCTCGGACGGGAATAATACATGACCCGAACACTGCGCACAGCACCAGAAGAGGTGCCCTATATGAAAACAAACCAACCAGCGGCACGCCTGGCGTTGGAAGACGGCAGCCTGTGGGCAGGACGCGGGTTCGGTGCAACAGGAACGCGCGTGGGCGAAGTCGTATTCAATACCAGCATGACCGGCTACCAGGAAATCCTCACCGATCCGAGTTACGCCGGCCAGATGGTTGTGATGACCACGACGCAAATCGGCAACACGGGTATTAACCACGAAGATCATGAATCCCGTGATGTTTTCCTGCGTGGCTTTATTGTGCGTGAATTGAGCCCCTGCGTCTCGAACTGGCGTGCCGAACTATCACTAGGTGAGTGGCTGCAGCAGAAGGACATCATTGGCATCGAACATATCGACACTCGCGCACTCACCCGTCGCTTGCGCGAGAAGGGCAGCCTGAAAGGCGTCCTCACCACGGATTCGACTCCCTATAACGACGACCTCGTAGAACAGGCGCGTGCGTGGCACGGCACGAGTGGAATCGACCTGGTTAAAAAGGTGACCTGCTCGGAATCCTACACCTGGACAGATCCATCCGAAGACCGCTGGATTTCCACGCAAGACCTGGGGGAGATTAACAAGCCGCAGACCTTTCACATCGTAGCGTATGATTACGGCATCAAATACAACATCTTGCGTCGAATGGCAAGCCACGGCTGTCGGATCACAGTCGTTCCCGCCGCGACCCCCGCCAAGGAAGTCCTGGCGTTAAATCCTGACGGCGTCTTCCTCAGCAACGGGCCGGGCGATCCCTCCATCCTTGACTATGCCGTAGAAACAACGAAAAATCTCCTCGGCAAAGTACCGATTTTCGGCATCTGCCTCGGTCATCAAATCCTCGGGCAGGCATTTGGCGGTAAAACCTACAAATTGAAATTCGGTCATCACGGCGGCAACCAGCCGGTAAAACATCTGCCAACGGGTCGCATCGAGATCAGTGCACACAATCACAATTTCGCCGTCGACCCCGATTCTCTGCCCGAAACGATTGAGGTGACCCATATCAACCTCAATGATGGTTGCTGCGAGGGGATGCGTCATACAAAACTCCCCGCACTCAGCATCCAATATCACCCGGAAGCGGCTCCAGGCCCACACGATGCCGATCCACTCTTCGCCGAGTTTATTGCGATGATGGCGAAAGGAACAGTGTAAGCAACATGCCGAAACGTACCGACATCGAAACCATTCTGGTCATCGGTGCAGGACCTATTGTCATCGGCCAGGCAGCCGAATTTGATTACAGCGGCACGCAGGCCATCAAGGTTCTCAAATCCGAAGGGTATCGCATCGTTCTGGTTAACAGCAATCCAGCGACGATCATGACCGATCCCGAATTCGCCGATGCCACCTACATTGAACCCATTACCTCCGACATCCTTGAAATGATCATCGCCAAGGAGCAGCCTGATGCCCTGCTTCCTACAGTTGGCGGTCAAACTGCGTTGAATGCCGCCGTCGAGTTGGCCAAGGGCGGCATTCTCGATCGCCACAACGTAGAATTAATCGGCGCCAAACTCGAGACCATCCGCCTGGCCGAAGACCGTCTGCTCTTTAAGCAAGCCGTGGAACAGGCTGGTTTATCTTGTCCAATCGGCGGATTGGCCAGTTCCGTAGAAGAAGCGCAAGCAATCGCCCGAGAAATCGGACGCTATCCGATTCTACTGCGCCCTTCTTTCACGCTCGGCGGCAGCGGCGGCAGCATCGCCTACAGCGACGATGATTTCGTCGCTAAAGTTGAATTCGGCTTGCAGGAAAGTCCGATAGATACGGTCTTGATCGAAGAGAGCCTCATCGGATGGAAAGAATTCGAATTGGAGGTCATGCGCGACAACGCGGGGAATTTCGTCGTCGTCTGCCCGATTGAAAATCTGGATCCCATGGGCATCCACACCGGCGATTCGATCACCATCGCACCCACGCAAACCCTCACCGACCGGGAGTATCAGGTCCTGCGCGACCAATCCCGCATTATCATCGACGTCGTCGGCATTGAGACCGGCGGCTCGAACATTCAATTCGCGGTCAATCCTGAGGACGGACGTGTGCTGGTGATCGAAATGAACCCTCGTGTAAGCCGTTCTTCCGCATTGGCAAGCAAAGCCACCGGCTTCCCGATCGCGAAAATCGCCGCACTGCTTGCTGTCGGTTATACGCTGGATGAAATCCAAAACGACATCACGCAGACCACCGTCGCAGCTTTCGAACCGAGCATTGATTATGTGGTGACAAAAGTGCCGCGCTGGGCTTTCGAGAAATTCCCGGGTGTTGATCCCACACTCGACAGCCAGATGAAATCCGTCGGCGAGGTCATGGCCATCGGGCGCACGTTTCGAGAATCGTTTCTAAAAGGACTGCAGTCCCTCGAACTGGCTCGAACACCCTTCCCAACCGCAGAACACCACGTCTGGGACGGCGAAATAAGCAGCCTGAAGCACCCCACCGACAAACGCATTTGGGCCGTGTGGGAAGCTCTGCGCCAGGGAAAAACGATCGAAGATGTCGCGGCAGCGAGTCAATTTGATTTGTGGTTTACGACACAGATCGCCGAAATCGTCGCTCTGGAAAAATCGATCGTGAAATACTCATCCCTGAAAGAGCTTCCCGATGAAACACTGCGAAATGCCAAACGCTCCGGCTTCGGCGACGAGCACATCGCCTGGCTGCTTTCGCAGTCTGATCTCTGCGAACCGGAACTTCAATCAGAAACAACCCACATCGATGCCTTGAATATACGCGCCCGGCGCGTGGCGGCGGGAATCCTGCCCACCTATCACATCGTCGATACCTGCGCTGCTGAATTCGAATCTTACACGCCCTACCTCTACAGTTCCTACGAAACCGAGAGTGAGGCCGCGCCTACGGATCGCCAGAAAGTGATCATCTTGGGCAGCGGTCCCAATCGAATAGGCCAGGGCATCGAGTTCGATTACTGCTGCGTCCACGCCGCTTTCGCCCTGCGGGAAGCGGGGTACGAAGCCATCATGATCAACTGTAATCCGGAAACCGTCAGCACGGACTACGACACATCCGATCGACTTTATTTTGAGCCGCTCACTCTAGAACACGTATTGAACATCGTCGAGCGCGAGCAGCCGATCAAGGGCATTGTCGTACAATTCGGCGGGCAGACCCCGCTCAAGCTTGCCGCCGCGCTCGAACGGGCGGGAATTCCCATTCTTGGCACTTCCTTCGACTCGATCGACATTGCAGAGGATCGCGGTCGATTCTGTCAATTGATGGACGAGATGGGAATCCCGGTGCCCGCGCACAGCATGGCACAATCCCTTGAAGAAGCACTTGAGGCCGCCAAGCGCGTGAAGTATCCGGTGATCGTGCGCCCATCCTACGTTTTAGGTGGTCGCGCCATGGCGATTGTTTACGACGCGGCAGGCTTGGGACAATATATCCAAAGCGCCTTGCAAGCAGCCCCCGGGCAGCCGATTCTCATCGACCATTACCTTGAAGACGCTTACGAAGTGGATGTGGATGCCATCGCAGACGGCGAGCACGTCACGGTATGCGGTATCATGCAGCACATCGAAGAAGCAGGCATCCACAGCGGAGATTCAGCCTGTGTGCTGCCTCCCTATAAAGTCTCCGCCTATCACCTCTCCCACATCCGTGAATATACCGAACAAATCGGCCGGACTCTTAAAGTCTCCGGCTTGATGAACATCCAATATGCCGTAAAAGACGACATTGTCTACTCGTTGGAAGTTAATCCTCGCGCCAGCCGCACGGTGCCCTATGTGAGCAAAGCCACGGGCTATCCGCTGGCCAAGCTCGCCACCAAAGTCATCATGGGCGCAACGCTCTCCGACCTGGGGTTGAATAAGGAACCCACTGTCGGAGGCTTCTTCGTAAAAGAGGCCGTGCTCCCCTTCAAAAAATTCTTTGGAGTCGACTGCCGCCTGGGACCAGAGATGCGCAGCACGGGCGAGGTGATGGGCCATGCCAAGGATTTCGGTCATGCCTTTGCCAAGGCGCAGCTCGCTGCCGGTAATTCGTTGCCATTATCGGGGACTGTGTTCGTCAGCGTCAATGATTATGACAAAAGCAATGCCCTGAAATTGGCGCGCGATTTAGCGCGCCTCGGCTTCAAACTCGTCGCCACACAAGGAACCGCCGATTTCTGTTCACGCGCCGGCCTGGAAGTAGAAACCATCAACAAGGTCAGCGAAGGCAGCCCAAACGTAGTAGATCTGATCAGCAACGGGGAGATCGATCTCGTCATCAACACGCCGCTTGGCTCTGAAGCCTACAGCGATGGCTCCAAACTACGCATGGCAGCCGTTCGATTCGGTGTTCCCAATACAACCACCCTCAGCGCAGCTCAGGCAGCAGTTAACGGCATCCAAGCGCTGCGAGCGCGTGTGTTAAACGTCTGTAGTTTGCAAGAATATTACGGCAAGATCGCGTCATCCTGACCCTGTTATTGCTGCCGTACGAAAGACAAGGCGCAATCGATGCATGATTACTTTCCGATTCTTATTTTGAACGCTCGACCAGCAGCCGGTAAAAGCGAAATCATCAACTATCTCAATCAAATCGGCACCGCTGACCGGATCGCCCGATTTCACATCGGCCTAATGCACATCCTCGATGATTTCCCAATGTTGTGGTCATGGTTCGAAGAGGACGATATCCTGGCGCATGTTTTCCAACGCCCGCGGCTGCACACCACACCTGAAGGATATTTCATTCATGAGGATTTATGGCATCTTCTCATACGCCGTCTCAGCCTCGAATACTATAAATGGTCTCGAGATGTGCAAGAAGCGCACACCTGCTTGATCGAATTTTCCCGTGGAACATCAGCCGGAGGTTATCAAAGCGCTTATCAACACCTCAGCGAACAAATCCTGGAACAAGCTGTGTGTCTGTATATCAACGTCTCATACACAGAATCAAGAAGAAAGAACCTTCGCAGAAAAAACATCGAGCGACGAGACAGCATTCTCGAACATAGTCTTGAAGAGAGCAAGATGGAAAAGCTCTATCGCCATGATGATTGGTCGGTCTTTACAGACAACGATCCGGACTTTCTTTTGGTTAAAGGGTTTAAAATCCCGTATACCGTCCTGGAAAATGAAGACGATGTTACCACGCAGGGCGGAGAAACATTGGCAACACGTTTAGAAAACCGTCTGGATCACCTTTGGGCATTGTGGCAGCAGCGCCAGGCGGTATAATTTGGGAAATCGATCCACATGTAAACAAGTTTTTCGAGCAGGAGTGTTTATGAAGCACTCGTTCAATATTCTCATCCTATTCATCATTCTGTCTACTTTGATCATCCCCGGCTCGGTAGATGCACAAGATAGCGGCGTAAAAGCCGTGCTTTTCTACGGCCCCACATGCCCACACTGCCATAAGGTGATCACAGAAGATTTACCCTTGATTTGGCAAATGTATAATGTCAATGTCCAGATGTATTATTCCCCCGATTATGACGAAGAGTCAGAACAATCACCGGCGCTCGTCGGGATACTCGGCGATCAACTTTCGATTCTTTATGTGGATGTCAGCACGGAAATTGGGAGTCAATTGTTTACCTCGGCGCTTGAAATGTTCGATGCCCTGGCAGAAGGGTACGTGCCCACCCTTATCGTGGGGGAAACCCGTCTGGTCGGAGGCATTTCAATCCCCGAACAACTGCCGGCAATCATCGAACAAGGACTGGCGCAAGGCGGGATCGACTGGCCCGCAATTCCCGGCCTCGACCAAGCCATTTCCGAATTGATGCCTATTCCAACTGAGAATTCCGCTTCTACAGAAAACCCGGGAAATGATAATACTGAATCGGTTGCACAGCCCGGCAACACAACGGAACCAACTATGCTCGAACTCTTCAAGCAAGACCCCCTGGGAAACGGCCTTTCCGTTGTCGTCCTGCTCGGCATGCTCGTCAGTGTCGGCTTCGTTTTCAGTTCGTTCCGTAATCCGCGCAACCTACGCAATCCACGCAACCCGGCACCTATCCATTGGGTGATACTTCCAATCTTGGTTCTTGGGTTTGTGGTTGCCGGTTACTTATCCTACGTTGAGACCACCGGCACAGAGGCGGTTTGCGGGCCGGTTGGTGATTGCAACACCGTGCAAAACAGCTCGTATGCTGTATTACTGGGCATTATCCACATTGGAACCCTGGGAATCATTGGCTACATCGCCATCGCCATCGCCTGGGTACTAACCCGCTTCTCATCCCGACGTATCGCCGATTACGCACTTATGGCCATCTTCGCCATGGCTGTGTTTGGCACCCTTTTCTCCATCTATCTGACTTTCCTGGAACCATTCGTTATTGGTGCCACATGTGCCTGGTGTCTGACCTCCGCTGTTCTGATGACCGCAATACTTATACTGAGTGTAAAACCTGCAACGCATGCCTATGCCAGAATTCGTAAGTCGATAATGAAGCGACGCTAGCTTCCTGTATCGTTCTGCGGAGTTTCAAGCCACAGCCCACCAATGCCGTCCCTCTTCAAACCCCATCTGGGTCAATCGCTCGCGGATTATCGCACGTGCTCCCCGCGATCCTACCGCCGCCAGGACAACAGGATTCTCGTATTGCGTCATACACGCCGGCAAGCTTTCGGGTCTGATAATCGGACGATTCCGCCGTTTGCGTCCGATTTTCCGTGGATCGATATCCACAAAAGCCTTCAAAGCCGCACCTTCGACCAGCAAATGCTTGGACAACCGACGACCCATCTGGCCTGCGCCCCATATGATCACCGCATCTCGACCTGCCAGTGATCCCAGACAGAGGTAGCGAGCTTTAGCACGCAGGAAATTCTCCACCGAATAGCGAGAATCAGTTCGTGTCAAGCGTTCCGGATGATCGCGCCAGAAAAGCAGCACCTCCGGCACCTTGGCGAACCTGGCGCCATCAAGGTACATACGCAGCCAGAGGTCATAATCTTCCGGCCAGCCATTTTCCTGGTATCCGTCTACGCGATCGAGCCAGACGCGCCGCATCATGACCGAAGGATGCGCCAGCGGACTCTCAATATAGATCGCTCTTGCGATCGAATCCGCAGTGACAAGGTTGTTGAGCCACTCTGTGTAAATCCGAAAGCCTTCACGAGCTCTGTCAGGCGGGAAATGCTCCACCAGACAACCGACCACCGCGATCTCCTCATGCGTTTCCAGAAACGCAATTTGCTTTTCCAGTCGTTCCGGATGGCAACGATCATCGGCATCCATACGAGCGATCAATGGAGCACGGCAGAAGCGCAGGCCCTCATTGAGGGCCACGACGATTCCCGCATGCACAAGCGGCACAATTCGAACACGCGCATCTCGCGCCTGCCAGGCTGCCAGCAATCTGCCGGTCTCGTCGCTGGACCCATCATCCACGGCCACAATTTCAATGTCTGAAATCGTCTGGTGAACCAGGGACTCCATCGCCTCGTCGATCGTTTCGGCCGCGTTGAAGCAGGGCATCAACACCGACACATCTGGCGCAGGTGTGCTATCATCGAATGAAGGAGCACGATCGTCGAGGAGGTCTTTCATGAATCTATCCAATCTGAATGTCGAGAATATCATCGACGAGATCACAGATTTCTTGCCACGCATCGGATTGGCACTACTTATCCTGTTTATCGCCTACTGGATATCCAGAATCGTCAGGAGACAAGTCCGCCGAGCGATGAAACGGCGCGATCACGACCCCGAACTTATTGTACTCCTTGAAATGCTTACCCGTTGGGGAATCCTGGCATTCGGCATTGTGATTGCTGCGGAACAAATCGCACCCGGACAGTTCAGCGGCCTTATCGCCGGATTGGGTGTGGCCGGCATCACCATCGGCTTTGCTTTACAGGACGTAGCCAAGAATTTCATCGCCGGCTTACTCTTACTTATCCAGCAACCTTTTAAAATCGGCGACTCGATCGAAGTCGTCGGTTACGGAGGCACAGTGCTGGAGATATCATTGCGATCCACTACCATACGCACCTGGGATGGACGACACGTGATCATCCCCAATTCAGAGGTGAATCTCAATCCGATTATCAATTTCAGCGCCGCTCCCCGCCGTCGAATTGACTTCACGGTGGGAGTTGCCCCTGATTCCGATCTCGATCAGGTGACGCGGGTGGCGTTGAAGGCCCTCATTGAGAACGTTGAAGGCATCCTGCAAGATCCAGCACCGGAAATCGTCTTTTCCAACTTCGGCGAATTCACGATTGACTTCACGGCATACTACTGGATTGGCACCGGTGAAGTAGGAGTTTTACAGGCGAAGCACGAGGGGGTAATTGCAATTAAACGCTCCTTCGAGCGCGAGAAAATCGATATGCCTTATCCCACCTATGTTACGTTAACCCCGCCTAGATAAACAAATAGCTGGAGCCCGGCCAGGTATGTAACCTGGCCGGGCTTCCATTGTCAAATCCTATTCTCAGATCTAGCGAGTGTCGATGTCCCCTTTATACATCAATGCTTCTTTGCCACGCTCGCCGGTTCTAACACGGAGCACCTCGTCCACCGGGTAGATGAAGATGACGCCGTCACCTTGCTCACCAGTGACAGCAGATTCACGAATCACCTCGATGGTCCTCTCCACGTTGTGATCAGAGAGAACAATATTCAGTTGGATTTTCGGCAGCATGTCAACCTTATATGTGCCCGTTCGACCCGCCAGCGAAAGTCCACCCTGACGACCGTGGCCATGGATTTCAACCACATTCATGCCAACGATACCGATCGCTTGCAAAGCAGCTTTTACGTCATCCAACTTTTCTTCACGGATGATCGCTTCGATTTTTTTGGTCATTTGCTATCGCCTCCTTAACTGTATGCGCGCTCTGCGTGCTCGCTGATATCGAGGCCGGCTTCTTCCGCGTTTTTCGAGACGCGGATCCCCATCACGGCATTCAAAACCTTAGCAATGACGAATGTCATGGTGAAGGAAAACACGATCACCAGGAGCGAAGCACCAAGTTGGGTAATGAATTGACCCGGATTCCCGTAAAACAATCCATCTGCAGCTCCGGCGTTCACAGCCGTGGTTGCAAACAAACCTGTAGCTAATGCGCCCCAGAGCCCACCCAGACCATGGCAAGCGAACACATCGAGGGATTCATCAATCAAATTACGTCCCTTGATATATTTGATTGCGTAATAACTAATGGGTACCGCCAGAGCACCAATCACCAACGCGCCCAAAGGTGTCACAAACCCCGCTCCGGGCGTTACGGCGACGAGTCCTACGACAGCTCCAGTGACGATTCCCAAGACGCTGGGTTTGTTATCCAGCCAGCTGAGAATCATCCATACGCATCCTGCAGCTGCTGCGGCTGTGTTGGTCGCAACCAGGGCGTTTACAGCCACTCCATCAGCAGCTAATGCACTGCCGCCGTTGAACCCAAACCAACCCATCCAAAGCAATCCAGCACCAAGCACTGAGAAGGGTATGTTATTGGCCCCGAAAGATACACTCCCGAAACCTTTTCTTGGACCAATTGCCAGCGCAAAAGCGAGTGCAGAAAAGCCGGCCGTGATGTGTACAACGGTTCCCCCGGCAAAATCGAGAGCGCCCAATCCTTCAGCGCCCAGGATGCCACCCGGACCCCAAACCCAGTGGCAGACCGGATCGTAAATGAGCGTCGCCCAGAGCAAGCTGAAAACCAGGAACGCTTTAAAGCGAACCCGCTCTACAAACGCACCGGTAATCAATGCCGGTGTGATGATGGCGAACATCATCTGAAAAGCCGCAAAGAGCATGTGGGGAATGGTCGGCGCGATCTCCACCGGTTCCGGTCCGACGCCTGAGAAACCCAGGAAGTCGAAACCTCCGACCAGGCCTCCGACATCGGAGCCGAACGACAAAGTGTAGCCGAAGAGCACCCATTGAACGCTAATTATACAAATCATAATGAAGCTCAGGTTAAGCGTTGATAGGATGTTCTTCTTTCGTACCATACCGCCGTAGAAAAAAGCCAGGGCGGGTGTCATCATCAACACCAGTGCTGTTGAGACGAGAATCCAAGTTGTGTCTCCCGAATCTATCTGCATTTGAGTCCTCCTTTTGAATTTGGTTCTGTTGTTACTCGGATACGGTTGAAACACACATGCCGGTTTTCGCTAACCGATGGGGCAACTCCGGCTGAACGATAAAGTTAGTCGGGGAATCCAAATAATGAATTTAGATCCCCCAACACTAAGGAGAAATAGAAGCGACCAGCAATATGGCCATTCCCTAGGAAGAAGTTGACTATTTTAAGCAGGGGCAATCGTCTGCATAAGGTAGCGATCGTTGATGAGGCAGCCTTCTTAACGAAGAACTGGATGGTGAAAAAAATAAAAACGGCACGCCAGGCGTGCCCACATAAAACATGGTGCTTTTCGCCTTTCAGGAATACAGACAGACACATTGTGCCTGACCACTGCTTCGCCCCTGGCCCCTCTATCACCAGATGGTCATAAGGCTGGGCTTTCCTGAAAGGAGAAAGGAGCCTGTGGCAGGCTCCGGAGGCATCCGCTGATTATTCGATTTTCCCGCGGTGTAACCCGGGGTTAGCCCCATCTTCGATGGGGAACCTCCTCCTCGTTATCTCTACCACTCAGCAGAGACCCATACGCTAATCTCCGTTTATTTAGTTGTTAAGGCGGTGACCGTAATATGCAGGATTGTAGCGCTTTTATCGGCGCCAAGTCTATTATCCATTTGGGTAATACGTTCCCAACACAAACTCAAGCCCCGATGCGGGTACCATCTGGAATGACCCCATGCTTGGGTATGACAACAACGCCATCACGCACGAACCAATCGCCCTCGTCAATTTCCGTTCCAGGCGGGAAGGGCTCGATCAACACATTCTCGCCCACACAGGCGTTCTTGTCGATGATCGCGCCTCGAATGCGAGAGCCGCGTCCGATGCCCAAAGGGGGTTGTCCGGGCGATTTATACTTCGATTCCTCTTCATAGTAATCCGCCCCCATCATAACCGTATCTCGGATGAGCACATCATCTCCGATCACGCTGCGGATCCCAATGATCGAATTTGTGATCTCCGCGCCCTCGACAATGCATCCGTCCGCCAGTTTCACACAATCGAGGCGAACATCATAGATGCGTGAGCCGGGCAAGAAGCGAGGGTGGGTATATATGGGTTGATCGTGATCATGGAAGTTAAAGTCCGGATTCGGTTGCGCCAGTGCCAAGTTGGCATGGAAAAAGGAACGTATCGTTCCAATATCCTCCCAATAGTCATCGAACGGAAATCCGTAAACTCGATGTGAGTCAATCGCAGCCGGGATGACATCACCGCCAAAATCATCATGATCGGAATCAAGCAGCTCTCTCAGAATGTGGGTTTTTATAAGATAAATCCCCATCGAACCCCAAAACGGAAAGTCTGGATCATCTCGACTGGTGTACTCTTTCATTACGGCCGGGTCCTTCGGTTTCTCGACGAAAGCGGTGACGCTGTGATCCCCTGCCATCTTGAGAATTCCAAAGCGTGAGGCATCCGTTTTGGATACCGGCTTGACAACCACCGTCACGTCCGCTTCCAAACTGCGATGAGTCTCGATAAGGCCGGAAAAATCCATACGGTAGAGATGGTCTCCCGCGAGAATAAGCACGTCACAAGGGTCGGCAACTTCTATTTCGAACATTTGCTTACGCACGGCATCCGCCGTCCCCTCATACCAATCTTCACTCGAAAAAGTCTGTTCTGCCGCCAGGATTTGCACCCAACCCGAGTGGAAGAAATCAAAATGATATGTTTGAGAAATGTGTCGATGCAACGATACCGAGTTGAACTGCGTTAATACAGCAATCCTTTGAATCCCGGAATTCAAACAGTTGCTGAGCGGAATATCTACCAGGCGGTACTTGCCACCGATAGGTACGGCGGGTTTGGCGCGCAGCTTCGTGAGCGGCCACAAACGTGCGCCGCGCCCGCCGCCCAGAATCAAACCGAGCACATCGGGATGGACCATCGCAGGATATTCTCCTTCAATTTGTTAATTTCAAACGCACTTAACTCATTCTATACCATAATCTTCAGGCAGGGTATTAAACGAGTGATTTTGAGAGGAGAGGAAATATCCAAAAGAGGCAATCTCAATCCGATGAAAAAACCAGAGCCGGCAGCTTCCCCGCATTTCATTACCACTCTCCATTGATACAGACGCGCAAGCGGGGATCGTACCCTTTCATTACGTCTTCGCAATTCATCGTCAACGTCGTTCAATAAAAAGGTTGCTGGCACGAAAAACCATGATATATTCACCAAAAGGAGGAGGGCAATGAACAAAAGGGGATTTCTATTGATCGTGTTAGCGCTTATTGCGCTGTGTGTTTTACCTGCAGCTTGCACACCTTCGGGACCTTGCTATATTCAGCCAAACACACCACTCACGGCATACCGCTTGCCGGACGCTACGTCCGATGTCTTCGGGAGTTACCCTCCGGTCGACACGTACGAGGCGTTGGCTCGAACCGCAGATGGATGGGTGGGATTCGATCCCGGCATTGCACAGGCAGCCAATATTGGGCTTGCCCATCATCGCTGGGTGCAATTTAATGCATTCGTCTCAACCTCCTGCCTGGACTCGGTTGACCTTGTGACACTCGAAGACGTAATGGTTGATATGGCCGCATCCGGCCATTAACCAAGCCTGGGGGTCTCCGCCTCGGTGCCGAGGCGAATAACAGCACGACCCTTTAGGCCGGTGTGGTTAAAATGCCTGCGCGCCTGACGATGTTGCTGCAACCAATGGGGAAACCAATCAATGTATCTTGGCATCATCGGAACGGGTTTTGGAGTACGACACGCCGAAATTTACGCTTCTTTTCCCGACGTTGAAGTTGTGGGCATTTTAGGTAGAGACAAGCAAAAAACCGAACAAACCGCGCGTATGCTTGGCATCAGCGGCTATACCGATATCAATGCGCTGCTAATGCATCCCGATGTGGATGCTATCGATATCTGTTCGCCTACACACGCGCATGGGGAGCATGTGCTTGCCGCGCTCGAACATGGCAAGCATGTGTTCTGCGAGACACCTGTAGCCTACACGCTTGCGGAAGCCGAGCATATGTCACAACGTGCAGCATCCACCGACCGGTTGCTGCTGGTTGCACTGTATGGCCGCTTTGTCAGTGAATATAGATACATCCACGATGTCATCACCGCAGGCCACCTGGGAAAGCCAAAAGCCGTCTTCGCCAATCGGCGTACGCCGGCGATTTGGGGAACCTGGGATGAGAATTTCATCCTCAATCTGATGCTCCACGATATCGATTTTCTATACTGGACACTGGGAAAACCGGTGGCCGTAACGAGCCATTCACTTGAAGATCAATGGCAACATGTATGCATCGCGTTGGAATACAAGCACTGCAGCGCAATGATTGAGGGCTGTGGGATTATGCCGCCCAGTTTTCCGTTCAGCACGAGTCTACGTGTTGTCTGTGAAGATAGCGCCATGGATATGCATTGGCGTTGGGGTGGCACAGCACCAATCAGTGAAGTGATCAGATATTCATCAAGCGGCGAGCCCGAGATGCTTACCATTCCGGATTACGATCCATACGAAGCGGAGTGCAGGTATTTCGTTGATTGCATACAGGGAAAGGCAGATCCCGAACTCCTGGGAATCAATTCCGCCATCGATTCACTGTGCATCGCGCTGGCCGCCAGGAAATCGGTTCAGGAAAACGGCAAGAGAATTGCGATCTAATGGGTATGCGGACAGGGCAGAAAGCAGATCGAGCGAACGAATAAGTTGGTAAAATCCGTAATCGAAAAATCACCATCACATGAGGAATCGCAGATGACATCGAAATCAATGGAAGAAACGAAGGACAAACGTATCGCTATCATCCTGGGGCTGTGTACCCTGGTGCTTCTCGTGGCGACCGCACCACAAATTGGGTTGACCTGGGACGAGCCTGCCTACATCGCGGCATCCGAATCCTATGTTGAGTGGTTTGGGGAGTTGGTCACCAATCCAAAACAAGCGCTCGATCAAGAAACGATCGACTCTTACTGGGAAATCAACCACGAACACCCACCGGTTGACAAGATTTGGTCGGGCGCTGTGTGGCGCCTCTCTCGCCTGATTTTCAACGACCTGGCTGCGCATCGCATGGGCAACATGCTGCTGGTAGCCGCTTTAGTGGCGATGCTGTATCTGATCGTTGCAACGGAATACGGACGCACTGCGGGATTCGTCGCCGCTGCAGCATTGTTAACCTTGCCGCGGTTCTTTTTCCACGCACATCTGGCTGCTTTGGACATGCCGGCAGCAGTAATGATCTTCGCCGTGCTTTTTGTCTTCTGGCGAACCAAAGACCGCACCGGGTTGTGGAGCACGATTGGCCTGGGCGTGGTTTGGGGATTGGCCGTGGCGACAAAAGTCAATGCCGTTTTTGTGATGCCGATCCTGTTCTTGTGGCTGCTGATATTCAAGCGGGAAATCCGTCTATTTGTTCGCCTGGTGTTATCTAGTATTATCGCCTTCCCAATCTTCTTGCTTTCGTGGCCCTGGCTCTATCCCGCAGTATATGAGCGAATAGATGAGTACATCCGCTTCATCACCATCGACCATTGGGAAATCGGTCAATTCTATCTGCACGAGTTCCATATGCCACCACCCTGGCATTTTCCCTTCGTGATCTTGTTTGCCGTCGTGCCCTTGACATTGATGCTGTTTTGTCTGGTTGGGGTTGTCAGGACAGCAGTAAAGAAAAAGAATCGCGGCTTGGGCACGCTGTTCTTTTTCAACGCGCTGGCTCCCATGATTGTTCTGTCCATCGGCGAAAGCATGGTCTATGACAACGAGCGTCTATTCATGCCAACCTTCGTCTATATCGCCGCTTTGGCCGGGACCGGCCTGGATTGGGCACTGAGCGGAATCCGGAACGGATTGAAACGCATGAAAAAGGAATCACTGATGCGGCGGGCAACAGCGATCTTGATTCTGCTCGTATTTATCCCGCACCTGGTGTTGGCGTTTCCTCTTTATCCGCATTTGCTTTCGTATTACTCGGAAGCCATCGGTTCCCTGCCAGGGGCCAGACGGATGGGTTTGGAAACCACGTATTGGTGTGAAACCTTCGCCGAATCATTGGCGTTTATCAACGATAACGCAGAGGCAGGAGACAGCGTGTGGACCGATCCGTGGAGTCACGACATAATGGTCTACTACCAACTGCAAGGTCGTTTACGGGATGATGTCTGGATCGCCACGCCGCCGTATGCCACGAGCATCTTAAGATCAGATGCGCGGCTAATTGCAAGAGAGTATTATGAAGCCGATTTCGTTGTCTTCCAATACCGGCAAACCGCGATCGGCGAGGACCCTGCGTCAAGTCCGATTCTGGCCTGGGTCGCCTCGCGCGAGCCCGATGTACGTATCAGCTATCTCGGCGTCCCGTTGCTGGATGTTTATCAATAATAAATCCGCCTGACAATCAGCTGCAAGATTCGCAACATCGAAAGACTCGGCTTGGATTTATTGTGGCATAATCTTCCACTCACGAAAGTGACTGGCTGTGAGTGATCGTTCGGGGCACTTTACGTTGTTCGACCTGCCATAGAAAACCCAATTCCTCAAGTTTACTGCAGTACGAAAGGCTGCAGAACCATATCATGAATATATTGGATCGGCTAAGAAAAACTCGTATCAATACATTACTTCAAAATGCTCCCCTTCATCCCTTCTTCCTTGCCGCCTATCCGGTTATCAGTCTTCTGGGATTTAACATCGACCAGGTCTACACGCGCGATGCAACCACGTCCCTCTTAATCTCGCTGGCCTCCACGGCATTGGTGCTCGTCATCCTTCGGCTGTGTTTCAAGGACTGGAAATTGGCCGGGCTGCTGACCAGCCTGGTGGTGGTGTGGTTCTTCCATTATGGTCGCCTATATGCAATTCTAAAGGAGGTCCGCCTATTTGGATTCTTAGTCGGACGACACCGTTATTTACTCCTGGTTTGGTCATTCATATTTGTTGCTGCGATATTCTGGTTATCAAAGCGAAAGCGAGTAAATCCAGACCTGACGAGGTTGTTGAACCTATCCGCCGCCATCCTTCTTTGCCTTCCACTCCTACAAATTGGGATCTTCTTTCTTCAAAACAATTCCCCTTCCTCCACACCAGCGGATATTGCAGACGAACCAATTATCTCTTGGACAAAAGACTCAAGCCCACCTGATATCTACTACATCTTATTGGATGGGTATACTCGTTCGGATGTTCTCGAAGAAGTATTCGATATCGACAACACCGCATTTCTCGAGGAACTCCAAGAAATGGGGTTCTACGTCGCTGAATGTGCACAAAGTAATTACACCCGCACGCTGCTCTCACTCTCATCGACACTCAACCTGGAATATATCGACTCCTTCAAGTCAGATATTTCACCCGATGAAAAACCAGACTGGCTTTTGCCCTATTACAAATACAGCTTGGTCCGTCGGCAATTGGAAGGATTGGGATACCAAACGATTGTATTCAAGAATCCATGGGAGAGATGGATATGGGAAGATGCTGCTGTCGTCTATCGATCGAGCGGCACTGCGCTTCTATCGCCGTTCGAGTACATGTTCATAAGA
>Ga0307419_10000671_pt1 | contig 17452 bp, 10 predicted proteins | sample SalMarWE160230MG_2_FD_202512 | JGI IMG/M metagenome (GOLD analysis project Ga0307419, IMG submission 202512) | Salt marsh sediment microbial communities from the Plum Island Ecosystem LTER, Massachusetts, United States - WE1602-30 | ecosystem: Environmental > Aquatic > Marine > Intertidal zone... | reverse complement strand
CCTGTATAATGCAGAAAAGAAGGCCGGGATAATTACTTTCTTTAAAATATTCAAGAGCTTTTTTTGCCCACCTGTTAGTTCTTTCCATAGCTTCCCCGGCATAACCGATACCTACGGGATAACCAATACATTCATCGAGAGGCATCAAAATATCCGATCCAAGACTCACTTCTATGTCGATAACTTTTTCAGGTGTAAATCTAAGGGGCGCGCCATCGACATGAGATGAAAAAAGAATTCCGTCTTCCTGAATTTTTATCTTGCTTGAAAGGGAATAAACCTGGAAACCTCCCGAATCGGTGGCGATAGGTCTATCCCATCCGACGAAAGAATGTAATCCTCCCAAATTTTCGATTAGTTCCTCGCCAGGTCTTATGTGTAAATGGTAAGTGTTTGAAATGAAGATTTGCACGCCCAGATTTTCCATATCCCAACAGGGTAGCATTTTAATATCTCCTAAAGTCGCGACAGGCATAAATGCAGGCGTTTTTACGTTGCCGCTTTTTGTATTAATAATACCCGTCCGGGCATTATTTTCCTTTGCTCTTATTTCAAAAGGGATATTCTTCATAAGCAATTTAAAAAGCGGGCAACGGGATTTGAACCCGCGACCCCGAGCTTGGGAAGCTCGTACTCTACCAATTGAGCTATGCCCGCTTAATGGGGAATAGTAGCTAACAGTTAAATAAAGTCAAGGGTAAGTGAATTTTCTTATACTAATTTCTCACACAGAGGACACAAAGACATAGGTAGAAGAGTATATGGATAGATGTGTAAATGGGTAAGAGCAGTTAACCCATTCACTCATACAATCATTAACTCATTTTCTTAAGTTTAAACGACAAATCACACAAATAGCACGAATTATTTTTTACTAATTAACGAATATACTACTTAACTAATTCACCGATATTAAGAGTTCTGTTTCATTGCTTCTCTGACAGCTTCTACGAGTTCTTCATATTGATACGGTTTGTTTACGATGGCGTTGAAACCATGTTTTTTGTACTCAGACATTACCGGGTCTTCCGAATAGCCGCTGGAAACGATTGCCTTTATTTTGGGATCTATTTCCCTTAGTTTTTTTAAGGTATCCTCACCACCCATTCCTCCTGGAATTGTTAAATCCAATATAACAACATCGAATGGTTTGTCTTTTTCGATTGCGTTATTAAATTTTTTAATAGCTTCCTCGCCATCGGCGGCACCCTCGACTTTGTATCCGAATAATCTTAGGGCTTTGACGGTTGTGTTTCTCACAAAAGATTTATCGTCCATTATCAAAATTTTGCCCCTGCCTTTAAGTAACTTTTTCTCGGTTTTTTCTTTTTCTTCTTTATCTTTATCGGTCGCGGGAAGGTAAATAAAGAATGATGTTCCTTTTTCCGGTTCCGATTCGACAGTAACGTATCCTTCGTGTCTTTTTATTATTGAGAAAACGGTGGAAAGACCGAGTCCGCTTCCTTTTTGTTTCGTCGTAAAGAAAGGATCGAATATTTTAGAGATTACCTCGGGAGGCATTCCTATTCCACTGTCCCTTACCTCTATCATGATATATTTTCCCTTTTTTAAAGGTAGGTTTTTATCCTCTTTTAAGTTGATGTTTTTACCCTTGATGATTATTTCTCCTCCCTCCGGCATTGCCTGGTTCGCGTTTAGGATTAAATTATTGAAAGTTTGTGATAGCTGTCCTTTATCGGCTTTAGCATTCCAGAAATCATCCGGAAATTCAAAATTGCATTTAACATTGGAACCACTCAATACGAATCTAGCTGAGCTCTTTATTAAGTCTGTTAGTTCTATGCTGCTTTTAACAGGGGTTCCTCCTTTTGAAAAGGTTAGAAGCTGTTGAGTCAGGCTGCGGGCACTCTGAGCCGCTCTTTCCGATTCCTGTAATATAGTGTAGGACTCTTCGCTTGCATCCAGGTGTAGCTTCGCGAGAGATATATTTCCGAGAATACCGGTAAGGAAATTATTGAAGTCGTGCGCGATACCGCCTGCTAGAAGTCCTAATGATTCGAGTCTGTCCGCTTTTTCTCTTTCTTTTTCCATATCTTTGTATTCGGTAATATCTCTAATTATACCCATATAGGATTTTAAACCCTGATAAGCTATTTTTCTGATTGAAAATTCGCAGAAACGAATATCTCTGTCGTTGGTAATTATATTAGCCTCATAAACATTAGGCATTTCTTCTCCTTTTTCTCTTCTCAGTTCTATTTCTTTTACTATACTTCGGTCTTCTTCACTGATTATTTGCCACATATCAATCGCGTATAATTCTTCTTTGCTGTAACGAAGTATTTTGCACAGGTGATTATTAACGAATAAAAATTTATTATTTCTGAAGACGCAAATACCTTCTCTGCTGTTTTCTACAAGAGTCCGATATTTTTCTTCCGATTCTTTTAACGTCTCGGCTGTTTTTATTTCTTTGGTGATTTCTTTAACCACTCCTACGATGCCGTAGATTTTTTCGTCAGGATTTTTGAGTGGAAGATATATCTCCGAGGTGAAGGCCTTTGTTCCGTCGTTTGATTCGTAGGGTATTTTATCCCTTTTCACAACCTCGCCGTTCATAGCTTTTTTCATCATTTCATCGACTTCAGTCGTTTTTAAGTTAGGAAATATCTCCCAGGGTACTTTTTCGCTGTTTAGAACTTTCTCCCTGGAAACTCCGGATATTCTTTCCATCGAATTGTTCCAATAAGTAAAATGGAAATTCTCGTCCAAAACCAGAATACCATCTTCCATAGATTCCAAAGCATTCGAAAGAAGTTCTTCTTCCCTGCGAAGTTCCTCTTCCGCTTTTTTGAGTTCCGTAATATCTCGTGATATTCCAATAATACCGATAACATTGCTTTTTTTATCGTGACGGGGGACTTTTGTATAAGAAATCCAGTGCAATTCGCCATCTTCCCCAACTCTCTTTCCTACTCCACCAGCCATAGGCTTTTTGCTCTTTATTATATCTTGTTCTTCTATAAAATACTTTTCTGCTACCTCTTCTTCAAAAAAGGAAAAATCTGTTTTGCCTATTATCTCTTCTTCAGGAATACCAAACCTTTTCGCTTTAGAGGCGCTAACCTCCAGGTAACGACAATCCCTATCTTTGAAAAATATCTCATCAGGAGTTAACTCTAAAAGAGAATCCAATAAATTTTTTCGAAAAACCAGTTCTTCTCTCGCTTTTCTTTCTTTTGATATGTCCATAAGAGAAGCCATATAACCGTAGATTTTACCATTTTTGTCAAAAAGCGGTATAACATTCATAAGGCAGAAAAAAACCGATCCGTCTTTTCTTATATTTAAATGTTCTTTTGAGTATGTTTCTCCTCTTGAAACTTTTTCGGATATTTTCTTGTGGATTTCTTCCGAATCAGCTTCCGCGATTAAAAACTCGAGAGTTTTTCCTTTTAGTTCGGAAAAAGTATAGCCAAATAGTTTTTTTGTTGCTTTATTCGCGTAATCGATACGCATTTCCGGGTTTATCCTCAGAATCGAGTTTGTTGATTGTTCTATAAGATCGTTCAATTTGTAAATTTCTTTTTCTGCTTTTTTCATATCGGTCATATCTCTTATCAAAACTATAGCAGTTTCTTTATTTATTTTAGAGATTCGTGCTTCCCATTCTCTTATTTCATCTTTAACGTTAAGCTTGTATTCGAAACTTACGATTTTACCTGTTTTGATTGTTTCTTTAATATTTTTTATGGTTTGTTCCGCTATACCTTTTGGTAGTACGTCCTGTATTTTTTTATTTATAAAATCTTCAGGTCTCGCGTACAGTTTGCTTTCTTTTCCTGTGTAGTAGGCGATAAAGGAGCCGTCTTTTTTTATTTGGAATAACAGATCGGGTAGCGCGGAAAGTATTGCCCGATTTCTTGCCTCACTTTCTTTTAATTGTTCTTCTGTTTCTCTTTGTTGTGTTACATCCCTAGAAATACCTAATGTGCCGATTACTTTTCCTTCTTCGTTGTACCTCGGAATCTTGGTTGTGGAGACCCAGGTTATTTTTCCGTCAGAGTGTGTCTCTTTTTCTACTTTTGCTTTAATTGGCTTGCCAGTTTTGATTATTTTCTGTTCATCCTGGAAAGCTGGCTCTGCATGTTCTTTTGTGAAATAATCAAAATCAGTTTTTCCTATCATTTCCGAAGGATCACCTGCTTCGATCCACTTACTTAAAGATTTGCTTACGGTAATAAAACGGCTCTTTTTATCCTTGAAATAGATGTTGTCAGGTATGTTTTCGAGAAGAGAAGAAAGTAGATTACTTTTGAAGATAACTTTTTCTCCAAGTTCCGTCAGTTTTTCTTTTAGTTTTTCCTCCAATTCTTTTTTTTCTGTTACTTCCATTGTAATGCCTATTATTCCTGTTATATTGCCTTTTTCATCAGTTAAAGGGGCTTTAGTGGTCAATAAGTATACTTTTTCACCGTCTACAGTTTCCGATTCTTCCCTATCTATAATAGGTTCCCCTGTTCTCATTATTTGCAATTCGTCTTTACGGGCTAATTTCGCAAGCTCTTTTGGAAAAAGGTCGAAATCGGTCTTGCCTATTACTTCATTTGTCGAATCCACTGAAGGAGCTCCCTTTTGCTCTACAAAAGCTCTACCCACTCGAAGATATCGTCCTTCTTTATCCTTGAAATAAACTGAAATAGGAATGTTATCAAGAAAACTTTCGAATAGTCTACGTTCACGAATTAAATCCTTCTCTAATTGTTGTGAACGATCTTCAATTTCCTTGAGCTTAGAGATTTTACCCTGCAAGTTTTTTAATTTCTTTGTTAGTTGTTTATTTTTCTTCTTATTATCTTTCATAAATATCAAAATATATTACATAATCTAAATTTCAAATTGTATATAATAAAATTATGGAAAAAATCAAAAAAGTAAAGGAGGAATTTTATTTTTTTGATTTTTCTTTATTAAAACCCCACCCACAACCTAAAATAATTTTAAGCAAAAGCATAACGCGACAAAACCGATAAAATGTAAAATTACGAATCGAGAATTCAAAAACCGGAAAGCCCAATGTCCCTTAAATGGCAATCGAACCATAAAGGGGAAAAAGCTACAACACATTCAACAAGGACTTCCTTGACATAACAAGAATCATTAATTATTATGTATTATGGCTAAACTAAAATCGGCAAAGAAACTTAGTCTCGTTCATGTTTTTTGTATCGCGTCCGGAGCGATGATAAGTTCTGGTATTTTCATTTTGCCGGGACTCGCCCATAGTAAAGCCGGACCGGCTGTGATAATGTCTTATTTTTTGGCAGGTCTTCTTGCTGTGGCGGGTGTTCTTTCTCAAGCAGAGCTTGTTTCAGCCATGCCGAAAGCCGGTGGTACATATTTTTACGTTAAGCGTAGTATGGGACCAGTTGTTGGCACGGTCGATGGTTTTTTGACCTGGTTTTCTCTATCCCTGAAAAGTTCTTTTGCTCTGGTTGGTATGGCAGCTTTTTCGAGTATATTATTTGGGCTTAATTTTCAGGTTATAGCTGTATTGTTATGCATTATATTTATATTTATTAATATATTAGGAATTAAAGAGGCAGGAAAGGTGCAGCTTGTGTTGGTTTTCGCTCTAATCGGCATCATGATTCTTTATGTGATTTTAGGAATTCCGAACATAAGGGTCGAGTATTTTAAGGATTTTGCTTCCAAAGGTATACCGGCAGTTTTTTCCACAGCAGGTTTTGTTTTTATCTCTTTCGGTGGTGTTATAAAGATAGCAAGTATTGCTGAAGAAGTTGAGAATCCGGAAAAAGTTATTCCGCTGGGGATGATACTTTCTCTTTGTGTGGTGGGTATCCTTTATATTCTGGTTATTTTTGTAACTTCGGGAGTTCTCGGAGCTTCTCGCCTGGATGGTTCTATGACGCCTATTTCTGACGGAGCAATGGTCTTTATGGGGAGGTGGGGAGGAGTCCTTTTGAGTATTGCCGCGATTCTTGCTTTTATTTCTACCGCGAATGCCGGTATTATGTCTGCTTCAAGATATCCGCTTGCTTTGAGTCGTGACGGTCTTTTACCGGGCGTTTTTCAGAAGCTAAATGCGAAGTTTCACACGCCGCATGTGGCAATTCTCACTACCGGAGCTTTTATGATATTGTCTTTGTTTTTTACGCTGGACCTTTTGGTGGAAGCTGCTTCTACTGTTTTAATAATGACTTATCTTTTTTCTTGTGTTGTGGTTATAATTATGCGACAAAGTGGAGTCCAAAATTATAGGCCTAGTTTTAAGAGTCCTATTTATCCTTTTATACAATTGGCCGGTATCCTCGGTTATACTTTTTTGCTTTTTGAAATGGGAATAGAGGTTCTAATAATTGTTTTGATACTTGCGTCTTTTGCAATTATAATCTACCTGGTTTATGGCAAGATATGGGGAAGGGAGGAATACGCGTTGTTATACCTTATTGAGAGAATCACTGCTAAGGAATTAACAACACACTCGCTTGAAGAAGAGTTAAAGGGGATAATTAGAGAAAGAGATAAAATACAGAAGGATCGTTTCGATGAATTGATTGAAAAATGTGAAATACTGGATATTGAGGGAAAAACAGATTTGCGAGAATTTTTAGAGCTAACCGCGAAAAAACTCTCTGATTCTCTTGATATTTCATATAAAGAATTATATAAGCTATTTATTGAAAGAGAAAAGGAAAGCCCTACTTCGATAAATCCTGATATTGCCATACCGCATATTATAATCAAGGGAGAAAAACATTTCGATATTCTTCTTGCAAGATGTAAGGATGGTATAGTTTTCGGGAAAGATTTTCCTGCGATTAGGGCGGTTTTTGTACTTGTGGGAACAAGAGACGAGAGGAATTTTCATCTGAGATCTCTTGCTTCTATAGCTCAAATTGTAAGCTCGAAAGATTTTATGACGAGGTGGATGAGGGCAAAGAATATAGAAGATTTGAGAGATATAGTACTTCTGGGAGAGCGTAAAAGACAGAGTTAACGCCTATTTTACTCTTGACATTTTCTCAGGCCATTATATATTTAAACACATAATGGGCCTATAGCTCAGTCGGTTAGAGCGTTCGCCTGATAAGCGAGAGGTGAGTGGTTCGATTCCACTTAGGCCCATTTTTTTATTATTGGGGGCGTAGCTCAATTGGTAGAGCACCTGCCTTGCACGCAGGAGGTCAGCGGTTCGACTCCGCTCGCCTCCATATTTAAGGAGTTAAATGAACCCTATTTTAAAAGTAGTCATTTTTTCTCTTCTTCCTATCTCGGAACTTCGTGGTGGCATACCTGTGGGACTTTCTTCCGGATTGCCTTTATCAGTCGTTTTTCCGATTGCTGTTTTGTCTAATATTTTAGTTTTTCCCATTTTTTATTTATTTCTTACTTTTATTCATGAATTGTTGATGAAGGTGAAATTATACAGGAGATATTTCGATTTTTTTCTAGAAAGAACCCGGAGAAAAGTGGGTCCAAAAGTAGAAAAATACGGTTATCTTGGTTTAGCTTTATTTGTGGCAATACCATTGCCGGTCACAGGCGCTTATACCGGAACTCTCGGAGCCTGGTTTTTTAAAATGAAAAAAAGAAAATCTTTCTCAGCTGTGATCTTAGGAGTTACTATTGCCGGTATAATAGTAAGTATCGTTTCCGTTTTCGGTATACATATGTTCGATATTTTTATAAAGAAGAATTTATGAAAAAGAAGTCAGAAGCCAGTAGTCGGTAGCCAGAATCCCTTCCCTATCCCCAAAAAAAACTAATTGAACCACAAAGTACACAAAGACCGCGAAGAATATATATAAGTCTAAGGTCCAAAGTCAAAAAAAGAATTAAACCACAAAGAGCACAAAGTTTTTTTAACTGCTAACTACTCTCTACTCCCTACTTTCTATTTTCCAAGTTAAATATTGACTTTTTTGGTATTATTTGTATCATCAAGTTATGAAGAAAATATTCTTTTTCCTTTTGTTTGCAATATTATTACCTTTTGATTTGTTCTCTCTTTATCTTTCCTTTGAAAAGATTGGAGAGTATAAGGAAAATGCCGTTTATACGGATATAAGAGTTGTAGGTAAGTACGCGTTTCTGATTGCAGGTAAGGATGGTGTTCATATATTCGATGTTTCGAGACCTTCTGCTCCGAGTAAAATCTCTGTAATAGAATCGATGGATTATAGTTATTCTATTGATATAAAGGGTCTTAATTTGTATATCGCGGATGGTACGGGAGGTGTTAGGATTTTCGATATTAGAGATAAAAGCAATCCCGAACAGATTTCTTTCATCCCAACGAAACATAAATCTGTAGATTTGGAAGTTTCCGGGGATTATTGTTTTGTAGCGAATGAGGAAGGGGGGCTGAAGATAATAGATATATCGGAACCTATTTTTCCGGATGAGGTTTCGGTTTGGGATAAGTCCGATTATGTTAACTCGGTTGAGGTGGTGCACGATTATGTGTTTTTATCGGATGAAAAAGGTGTATTGGGGTTTTCGATTTCTAACATCGATTCACTTGATAGTTATAAAAGAATAGGTGAGATAGAGTCGATCGATCAGGTTATTTCGGACGGACACTTTCTTTTTGCGTCTTCGTTTGAAAATGGATTACTCGTTGCTGAAATAATGGATGTTTCTCATCCTTTAGTGCAGGTCTTACCTAAATACATTGGCGTTGAATATATTTCTCTTTCAGGGTTTTTTCTTTATTTTGTCCAGGGTAGCATAGTAGGAGCTTTAAATATATTAGTTCCTTTTAACCCCTATTTATACGGCAATGTTGGTTTCGCTGGAAGTGTATCTGCTGTTTATGTTACAGGTAATTTGTTATACGTTACATGCGGTTTTGATGGTTTTAAAATTCTTAAGATTTCCGATTAGCGGATTCTCGATATTGTTTTTTATTAGAAATAAAATTTGTAAGGTTTTTGTTTTTGAAGACTTGCGAAAGTTAAGTCACTGTATATATTCGGGTTACTATGGATTTTGATTTTATAATAGTTGGTGCAGGTCCTGTTGGTTCGTATTTAGCGAATTCTCTTTTGGAAGAGAACTTTTCCGTAGCGCTTTTTGAAAGAAAAAAGGAAGTTGGTGAGGGAGTTATATGCAGCGGTATAGTAGGAAAAGATGCCTATGAGAAATTTGGATTGCCCGAAAAAGCTATTATCCGGGAAATATCTTCACTTAAGCTTTATTCTCCTTCCCTGATAGAATTAGATTATTTTAAAGAAAAACCTTTCGCCTATGTTGTTGATAGGAAAATATTTGATAAAGAATTATTTGCGAGGGTTGTGAATGATAGGTCTGAGAGTTTTTTAGGATGTAATGTTTTTGATATAGAGAGGACAAAAGGCGGGATCGAGGTTACATATTCTAAAGGAGATGAGAAATTCCGAAAAAACGCGCGATGTATTGTTATAGCTTCAGGTACCAGTTTTTCTCTTCACAAAAATATAGGAATTTCTGTTCCAGATAAAATGTTATGGGGAAATAGGGTAGAAGTTAGCGGAGGAAATAAAGAAAAATCTATCGAAGTTTACATTTTAAATGAACCTAATCTAAGTTCTTTTGGTTGGATTGTACCTTTGAACGGGTATACCAGGATCGGAGTTCTTTCTCATGATAGTAGTCGGGAACCATTGAAAAGTCTAATATATAAAAGTAATGGACGATTTAATATTGATTTGGATTTTGTGGAAAAAGCTCCTATAGCCTGCGGAAATTCTAAAGAAATAGTAGGAAATAGAGTGATGGCAGTTGGGGAAGCTGCAGGACAGGTAAAGACGACAACCGGGGGAGGAATTTATTATGGGTTAATCGGAGCCTCGATTGCCAAGGAAGTGCTTGTAAAAGCGGCTAAAACAGATGTTTTTTCCGCGGATTTTTTGAGTGAATATCAAAAAATCTGGAGTGATAAAATGGGAGATGAAATAAAAAACGGAATTATGGTGCGAAATGTTGTATCAAAAATTACTCCCAGGTTAGTTGACAATGTTTTCGATTTTTTGAAGAAAAACCCATCTATAAAAGAGAAATTGGAAAGTAAATTCCGTTTTGATTATCATCAGGATGTAATTAAATCCGGTATTAAATTTTTTCTTAATAAAATTCCAAAGAAATTCTTTTCCTTTAGTTCTTCCGAAAAGTAAAATAGTTACGTTTTTTTGTTGTTGTTAAACAACCGGATTCCTTTTATGCGGAGATATTGTTTTACCTCTGGAATAAAGTTTCCTATCCAGAAATTAAGATATAAATACCCTTATGAAATTTCCTTAAAAGTTTTTTATTCTTTGTTTGGCTACCATTATCCAGCTTCCGGGGTTTCCGTAAGCCCGGGAACGGAGAATGCATTCCCTGTTTAGCATGCCTTCTTTTTTATCATCGAAATACCCTGTCACATATACTATTTGGCCGTCCGCACTGCAAATAATGCCTGATATATGCGATAAATCAATCATCTGTAGTTCGTTATCGCCTGGTTTAGCCTGGGCTTCGATGTATAATAGGGGAGATGTAAAGTTCCCTTTTAGTAGATTTAAACAGAGGAGAAGTACAATTAAGATTAACGCTGCTTTAATAAATTTGTCCCTTAACATATTCCCTCCTTTTTTATAAAAGGTAATGTATTTATAGGGATTAGTCAATACGAAAGAAGTCGGTAGCCGGAAGCCGTCGCTTAATATTACAAAAGCCTTCTTGACAGAACTAAATATAGTTATTAGGATTATATTAATTAAGTAACTTAATATAACGATATAAATGAATAAATAGGTTGATAGGTATTATTTAACAATTTAAATTTTTACCCAATCAACTGTCTTTGTAAGAAGACAAATTTGGAGGGAATATGTTGAGGAAATATTTATTCGTTCTGGTTTTAATTATGTGTTTGGAATTAGTTGCGGAGGACGGTGAGGTAAAGATTACAGCAGAAGACATTATAAGGACGATGACGGAAACTTTGAATCCCAAGCAGTCCGATGCTCTGATGGAAATGACGATAATGACTTCGAGTAATCAGGAGAGGACCTTCGTTTACAAGGCATATTCGAAGAATAAGGGAGAGAAGAGTCTTATGAAATATCTCGAGCCGGGCAGGGTAAAAGGGCAAACGGTTTTGATGCTTAATAATGCCGATGATATTTGGATGTATTTTCCGAAAACCAAAAGAGTGAGAAAGCTGGCAACTCATGCTAAAAAACAAAAAGTTCAGGGCAGTGATTTTTCTTATGAAGATATGGGGTCTTCGGATGAGTTTATAGACGATTACAATTCCGTTTTAATAGGGGAAGAGCAAAGAAGTGAAAAGCTCTGTTATAAGCTTGAACTCACAAAGAAGGAAAATTCGGATGCAGGTTATTCGCGTCTTGTTATGTGGGTCGAGAAAGAAACTTATATTCCTTATGTTATTAGTTATTATCATGAGAAGGATTCAAACCTTCTTGAAAAAGAACTTTTCCTTAGTGATGTAGAAATAATCGATGATATACCAACTCCTATGAAAATGGTTATGTATAATAGGCTCGATAACACAAAAACATCTATGAGTACTAAGGAAGTAGCTTATGATGTGGACCTGTCCGATAATCTTTTTACTGAAATGGGTATGAAAAAATGAGAAGCAAGGTTTTTTTATTAACGTTTGCATTTCTTTCGATTTTCCTAGCTTTTGCGGCAATGCCAAATGCTGATGCGGAAGAGCTTGATTTATTTGGTTATTTCGAGCCGCAATTTATTTTTCTTTACAGGGATGGAGAGTCATACCAGATGAATTCCGATAAACTCCGGGTGGATTTGAAACGTTCGGTTGGTGGTGTAGAATTCGGATCCGATTTAATTTATACTCTTTATTATGGAAAAAAGAATTGGAATATTCTTGATTTCTTTTCCGATGATATCAGGAACGAAGTTCCCGAAGGTATGCAGTCGTATTTTCTTGTAGAGTTTAAAGATACTTTATATCTTGATAATGTTTATATCAGGATGTCGAATTCGAGGATTGCCTGTACTTTCGGGAAACAGCAGATTTCACCCGGTACGGGATATTTTTCCAATCCGGTAGATGTATTCAATTCAAAGGACGCGCTTGACCCTACTTACGAGCAGCCGGGGCAAAATGGGGCAAGGCTCGATGTTATGCTGTCGGATAGAATAAACGTCATGACGCTCTATTCTCCCATTGCCGGAGATTGGAATGGTTCGGGAAAACTCCTCAGACTTAAAATCGGGTTAGGTCATTTTGATTTTATGTTTACAGGGTATGAATTTAAGGATTACTTAACCGATTTTTATTCACCTCCTGGTATCAGCGAGAGAAGAAGGCTTGGGGGGTTCGAGTTTGTGGGTGAACTTCTGGGGTTGGGTGTCTGGTTTGAGGGAGCTTATAATTTTATGGAAATTTCGGACGATTTTTATGAATTTTTAGTCGGTACGGATTATACCTTTGAGTCCGGTCTCTATGTGTTATTTGAATATCAAAGGAATGAGAGAGGTAAAACGAATTACGAGGATTATAATATTAACGATTGGCTTAGATTTTATCTGGGAGAAAATAAAACGATAAGCAGGGATCAGATGTATGGAATGATAAGTTATCCGATGACTGATTTAATAAATCTACAGCTTTTGTCTGTCTTGAGTTTCAATGATGGGAGTGCTGCTATCGTCCCTGTGATCGATTATAATATTTTTGAGAATATGGATATAAATGTTATGGGTAACATTTATACCGGCAGCGAAGGTAAGGTTTATAACAGCAGGCTGGGAAATGGGTTAGTGATTCGAGCCAGAGTGTACTTCTAATAAAATGAAATATAAAAGTTTAGAAAGCAAAATGACAAATGAAAATGTAAAAACTAAAAATGGAAGGACGCAGATTTGAAGAGATTTTTTGTTTGTTGTTTTTCTATTTATTTTTGAGATTTGATTTGTATTTTTGCATTTTCATATTTAATTTTTACATTATTGATTATGGTAAAGAAAATAAATCATATATGCTTAGTGCCTTGGTGACTTTGTGACATTAATATTTGTAATAAAGGGGGTTTAGAATGAGAGAAAAATTACTAAGGAAATGGGGTCGTTATTCGATGACTCATCCCCGGCGGGTTTTGGTTTGTCTTTTTCTTGTCTCGGCAGTTTCTTTGGTTTCGGTCATCTATCTTTCTGCAACAAAAAGATTCACAATGGAGATGAGCTGGTCTGATATGCTGCCGGCAAATGAACCTATGGCGGAGGAGTTTGATAGGATTTTAAAGGAATTCCGTAGCGCTACGAATTCAATAGTCGTGGTGCAGGGAAAGGAAAAGGATATAAAGAAATTTGCCGATGAAATAGCTCCGCAAATTGAGAAACTTACAGAGTATGTGGATGAGGTGTACTATAAGATCGATAAAGACTTTTTTGCCCAGCACGGGTTTATGCTTATGAAAGAGAAGGATCTGGAAAGAACCTATGATATGTTTACCAATTTGAATCTTATCCCTCTTCTAAGGAGTATTAACGATAATTTTGAAGAAGAATACATTGGCGATGAGGAAGCACTCAGTACTAAGCAGAAAGAGGATGAAGCAGTAAGATCCTTGGATGGCTTCCAGTACTGGATTGCCGCAATGGATAGATTTGTCAGTAGTTCCGAAAAAGTGGACAAAGAATTTACGGAGGAGGCGGTTGAAAGATTTCTTTATGGGGATCCGTATTTTATCTCTCAGGATAAGAGAATTCTTTTGATGACAGTTAAGCCCACTTTTAACGAGATGGACATCGAAAAAGATGTGGCTTCGACCGACTCTATACAGTCGATTATAAACAGGAATTTGGAAAATTCTCCGGGTATTAAAGCAGGTCTTACTGGCAGTATTCCTCTACAGAGAGATGAGATGTATTACACAGAGAGAGATATGACCCATGGACTTATACTTGCTTTAATCCTCGTTGTTGTACTATTTATTTTAACTTTCAGGATGTTAAGCATACCTATACTTGCGGGAGTTAACCTTATACTTGCTATTATAATTACAGTGGGACTTGTTGCAATTTACCCGGGAAGATTGAATATAATGACAGCGATGTTTGGTGTTATTTTGATAGGTCTCGGTATCGATTATGCGGTTCACATTATTTCTTTATATAGTGAACGCAGAACAATTGATCCCGACGCTCCGACGGCAATGGAGGAGACTCTCGTGCGGTCCGGCGGAGGAATAATTACAGGCGCTTTGACTACTGCCGCCGCTTTTTTTACGCTTTCCATATCGGTAACGCGGGGTATAAAAGAAATGGGAATTATTCTTGGTATGGGTATCATATGTGCTATGGTTGTTACCATGATTGGCTTGCCTGCTTTTCTTTCAGCAATGGAAAAGTTTTCTTTGCGATTTAGAAAGAAGCCATTTCAGCCCAGACATATTGAATTTACAGCTCTGGAGAATTTTGGGAAAAGTATAAGTAGACGTCCCTTGAGATATCTTTTAATAGGATTTGCGCTTACTGGTTTTTTCTTCTATCAATATAAATACAGGCTAAGGTTTGATTACAACATGCTTAATATTGAACCAAAGGGTCTGCCTACGGTAATGCTTCAGGATACAATTGTTGAGGCTTTTGACCTTTCTATCGATTATGCAATGGTGACTGCATCTACAATTGAAGAATCCTATACTCTGGCTGAGAAAGCTAAGGGAATGCCTTCCTTTTCGATGGTTGAAAATATAGGGGATTTCTGCCCTCCAATGGAGAAACAGAGAAAGAGACTTGTTTACATAAATAAAATCAGGAATTTATTAGATAAAAACAGGCAAAACCTTCCCGTATTACCAGACGATCTGCAGAATATTGTAGCGCAGTTAGAGAGGCTCGATATGAATATTTATGAGCTTTCTCAGCTCGCATTTTTAGGTGGTCAGGATAAGGTCGATAAAAAATGTAAAAGTATAATTGGTGATCCGGAATCCGAAAATCCCGGGAGCATTATTTTGAATCTTGCAGATAAAATAAAGGAAAATCCCGCGGTTTCGATTCGGATGCTCAACAAATTCCAAAAGTTATACGAGCCCTTATTAAGAAAGAAAATTTATGATATGGCTAACCCTGAATTTTTGACTCTTGATAACATCCCATATGATATTAAGAGCCGATATGTTAATGATGATGAAGATCTTTTTCTTGTAAATATATATCCGAGAGAATATATTTGGAATTTTGAAAGCATGAGAAGATTCAACAAGCAGGTGGAGTTGGTGAGCGAAAGGGCTACCGGTCTGCCTCCTCTTTTTCTTCGTTTGATTGAATTGATTGGTAGAGATGGAAAAAGAGCGACGGTACTTACGTTATTTATAGTAATTCTTTTGTTATGGTTGGATTTTAGAAGTCTTAAACTTGCTCTTTTAGGTATCGTTCCTTTAATTGCCGGAGGTTTGTGGATGCTGGGGCTTCTTTCAACCTTTGGAATGATGCTTACAGTGGTTAATGTAATCGGTATACCCATGATAGTAGGAATAGGAATCGATGATGGGGTTCATATATTGCATAGGTACAGGGTAGAGGGATTTGACAAAACTCCTCATGTACTTTTAAGTACAGGTAAAGCGGTGCTTTTAACTTCTCTCACGACTATGGCCGGTTTCGGTTCTCTTATGATATCCAAATATAGAGGGTTTGTTGGTCTTGGAGCACTGCTTGTCTTTGGTGTCGGAGCCTGTTTTATAACGACGGTTCTCTTCATGCCTTCTATAATAAGTATATCGGAAAAGATAATTAAGAAAAAATCTTCTAAAGACAAATAAAAACGATGGAGGCTGATATGTCGGATCGAATTCCGGTCTGGGGTATAGGAATTAAACTTACTATCTTGACTCTGGTATATTCATCTGCGGTTATTTTTATACACTATTTTACTTACCCGTTGTTTTATATAAAGTTTTTACCGTACGTTTTATTTCTGATATCAGGTATTATTTTGATAGTTCTTGGTATGCCGTTATTTATAGTTTCGGGTTTTTCCGTTCATAAAGCTTATGCTGAAGATGCTTTGAGAACAAAAGGAGTATATTCAATATGCCGGCACCCGTTATATTCTTCTTTTCTTGTGTTTATTGTGCCGGGAATCTGCCTCTTATTTAAGTCCTGGATAGCATTTTCTGTTCCTTTCGTGATGTATATATTTTTCAGGGTATTAATAAAAGAAGAGGAAGATTACTTAAGTGGGAGGTTCGGTGATGAGTATAAAAAGTATAAAAGAGAGGTATCTTTTGTATTCCCGAAGGTGTGGAAATATAAGAAACAGGTTTAAAAAAAATTGGAAATCAGAATTAATATCATTATTTGGATTTGAATAAAACAACAACTATAATTTCTACAAGATCTACATGTGAATATTTTTGAGTGGGGGGAGGGTTTTCTCTTGACAAATATATTCACGGTTTTATATTCATAACAAATGAAAAAGAAAACATATAAAAGGATTGTCGTAAAAGTAGGTAGTTCTACAATAACCCATTCCGTAGGTAAACTTAATCTTACGATGATCGATAATATAGTGAGACAGATTGTGGATCTGAAAAATCGAGGGAAAGAAGTTATACTTGTAACTTCCGGGGCAATCGGTGCCGGTATGGGAGAGCTCGGTTGTGATAAAAAACCCAAATTGATTCCAAAACAGCAGGCAATGGCAGCAATAGGACAGGGGCTTTTAATCGGGGTATATAACAGATTTTTGCGTGAATATGGAGAAAAAGGAGCGCAGATTTTACTTACCTCGAGAGATCTTGAAGACAGAGATCGTTATTTGAATGCTTTTAATACTATAATGACTCTTCTGGAATATGGAGTTGTGCCTATTGTTAATGAGAATGATACTGTCGCCACTAATGAGATTAAATTCGGTGACAATGATGCTCTTTCTGCCAGGGTGGCCAGTCTTGCCGAGGCTGATGTTTTACTGAATTTAAGTGATGTGGAAGGTCTTTATAAAGGGGATCCCACAGAGGTATCAGCCGAGTCACTGGAAATTATACATAAGGTTGAAGAAATTACTCCTGAGATAGAAAGTTTGGCGGGAAAAAAGGGTAGTGAAGTAAGTACAGGAGGTATGTTTACCAAAATAGAAGCGGCAAAAGCAGCTATCGATTCGGGTATAATAATGGTTATCGGACCGGGACATAGAAAAAACATAGTTGTAGATCTCGTTGATATGCTTGAGGAAGATAGTGGATATGATCTGGGTACAACATTTCTGCCTTCCGGAGATAGTCTTTCCAAGAGAAAACAATGGTTTACTTATAATGTTCCTATTTGCGGTAGTATCAAAGTAGATGAAGGAGCTGAAAAAGCTCTTGTAAGTAAAGGAAAAAGTTTATTGCCCGGAGGGGTTAAAGAAGTCATCGGGGTTTTTCCTTCGGGAGGTTTAGTCAGAATATTGAATCATGAAGGGAAAGAAATCGGGAAAGGGCTGGTTGATTATTCG